>Ga0209643_1000989_pt1 | contig 32890 bp, 27 predicted proteins | sample AutmiccBRH37_all_FD_187383 | JGI IMG/M metagenome (GOLD analysis project Ga0209643, IMG submission 187383) | Deep subsurface microbial communities from Mt. Terri, Switzerland - Autotrophic microbial communities BRH/37_all (SPAdes) (version 2) | ecosystem: Environmental > Aquatic > Deep...
TCTATGTCCTGCGCAGCAAGTCGGATCATCCGCTAGTGGCCGCACACCGAGAGCTTGTTCACAAGATCGGCGTCACCAACACCGGCGTGAAGCAGCGGATTGCGGGCGCGCGGCTTCAGCCGACCTTCCTGTTGGCCGACGTCGAGATCGTTGCCACCTACGAGCTCTTCAATATCAACAGGTCCAAGCTCGAGAACCTACTGCATAGGATACTCGAGCCGGCGAGATTTGATGTGGAGATCATCGATCGCTTCGGCCGCCCTGTCGTACCGCGAGAATGGTTTATGGTGCCGCTCTTTATCATCGACGAAGTCGTTGACCGAATTCGAGATGGATCGATCGTGGACTACATCTACGATCCGAAGAACGCCCAGTTGGTCCCGCGTTCGTCGTCGAGCTAAGCCCCATGGCATGGTTCCTCCCCGGCCCCGAACGTATGCGGGGGGGCGCAGCGCAGCATTTCGCTAGCGACAGGCACTTTCACCGGGGAATCCACCCGGAATCCACCTGCCGCCCAGCGCGCGGAAAAATGACTCGTTATCAAAGGCTTGCGGAATCACGATCTCGGCGCGCTGGATTCTTTTGCGGAAGCCAGGGAATCCACTTCGCGGAAGCCACCCGCTGGAAGCCACCTTTGAGAAGCCGTTGAATCCATGCGCGATTTCCGTTTCGACATGCCCGGCATGATGTAACCGATAGCTGATGCCTGTGGAAAGCGTCGCCCAAGTCATCCAGCCGCGGTCACTTCACAGGCTCGTGAGCCCTTGCCTCGGTAGTCCGCACCCGCCGCCCTCCAATTCGGCAGACAGCGACTCGAACCGCGCATGGTTCTTGAGCATCAATTATCCTGCACGGTGCACGATGTAATTCAGAACCCGCCTCGCAGTCGTCGCCCTGCCAGCGGCGACCAAAGGTCTAGACGCGGGCCAGCGCCGTCTCCCACGCCTCTGCCGCCATCGCGCGCCGCGCGCGCAGGAACAGGATATCGGCATACTTTCCGAAATCGAACGGGATCGACGAGTTCAGCATCTGGTACATGGCCCAGCAACCCCAGGTCAGCGACGCCACACCGATATAAAGCGACACCCGTGCCACCAGATCGGCGCGGGCGGTGCCATCATACATCTCCAGCAAGCCAGACACCGCCGCGTCACCCAGAAAGAAGGATTCATAGCTGAACATCGCGATGTCCCAGTAGGGGTCGTTGTTCGCGGCGTATTCCCAGTCGATCATCTTCACCGCCGACTGCGCGTTGACCATGTAGTTCGAGATATAGCCGTCGTTGTAGCAGGCGACGATGTCCATCCCGGCTGCCGTCACGGCGCGCTCGGCGCGTGCCGCCTGCCACAGAAGCAGTTCCATATCCGGCGGAAACACCGCGCTCTGCGCGCGCAGGCGGATCAGGTGACCTTTCAACTGGTCGAACCCGGTTTTCGTGCCCGATAGAACATGGGCGGAATGCACCGCCTTGTAGCACGCCATGATGTTCTGCCGGATCACAGGATCCTGCGTGTCGCGCACCGTGCAACTGTGGTAGCCGTGAAGATATTCGTGCATCTCGATCCCCGCCTCGGGGTCGTAAAACAGCATGGCGGGGCCGACGCCGCTTTGCGCCACTTTCAGCGCCGCCTCGTGGGCCACCGGGCGGTCGAGGAAGTTGTCGGTGCCCGGCCCGTGGATCTTCAGAAAGAAGATCTCGCCGGTGTCGGTATCATGGATGCGCCAGTTGATATTGGTGATGCCCGCCGTGATCCGCTCCTGGCGCAGGTTTCGGCCCTGAAGCGGTGTGACCCGTGCGATGGCATCTGCAACGCTGATCAGCCTCTGTGCCATGGTTCAGACCTTTCCCAGCAAGGCGCCAAGGTCGAAACGGTCCATGTGGTGGACCAGCCGGACCAATCGGTTGTTGGCGTATTTGTAAAGCTCCGGCCCGGCGGTGGCCGGGTCTTCATCGGCCAGTAGCGCCCAGAGTGCCCAGACCAGATCATCCACCAAAGCATAGAGCTTCAGCCGCGCCAGCAGGGCAGGATCGGCGCGACCTGCGTAGATCTCTACCAGCGCGGCGCGCTCCTCTTCGGTGCGGCACAGGTCCAGCGACAGCGCGCCCAGGTCCCACCACGGGTCGGCCATCACGGCACGGTCGAAATCCACCAGCATAACCCGGTCACCCGGCCCGATCATCACGTTCGACGCGGTGTTCTCGCCGTGCACGGGGCAGAGGTCAGCGCCGGAGGCCGCAAGTGCCAGTGCAATCCGGGCCATCCAGTCCAGAAAGGCTGGAAGCGGGATGGCGCCTTTCCAGATCAGGGTGCCCTGACCAAGGCCCGGAGAGAGCCTGTCAGCTAGGATCTGCAACAGATCAAACGGCGAGAGCGTGGCGACCAGCGCGGGCGAGCGGTGCCAGTGCCGCTTGGCCAGCACCGTTGCCTCGCGCAGCGCCCCCGTTTGCAGCTGCGGGGCCAGCGCCATGCGCCAATCGGGGCCGAGGTGGTCGAACAGCAGCACCCGCGTGGTCGCATCAGCGGCGATCAGCCGCGGGCCTAGGCCCGCCGCGCCCGCGCGCTGCGCGGCATCGGCAGCACCGGCGAAGGTGAATGGGGCCAGCGCGCCATCATGAAACGCCTTGGCGAAGAGGCTTTGCCCGCCTTGGTTCAGCGCCACTGATGTGCCATCCAGCCCCATATGCATGGGCATGGCGATGGCGGGGATGCGGCCCACCTCCTCCACTCCTCCGGGACACATGGCGGCCAGTGCCGTCTGCAAACGTTGCTCGGTTGTCATCGCGCCCCCTCATGCCAGCCCGGGTGGAAAGCCGGGGCCGGCGCCGCGCAGCTGTTCATAGCTCGCCGACAGGCCAAGCACGGCGGCATCGCGCCCCAGTCCTGCGATGATCTGCAACCCCACCGGCATCCCGCCCGCGAAACCGCAGAAGATGCTGGCCGCGGGAAGCCCGGCCTGATTGACCAGCCCGGTGAACCCGATATGGCCAGAGGGGCGATCCGCATCCGGCCCGGCCACATCCGCCGCAAAGCCCACCATCGGCAGCACGGGGGACAACACGAAATCGCACCCGTTGACCATGGCCGCAAAATGGCGCTGTGCAGCGTCCATCGCTTCGGTGGCGCGCAGATAGGCCTTGGCGGGGGTGGCATCGCCCCGGTCGCAATAGCGGGTGATGAAATCCAGCGTCTCGTGCCGTTTGCCAGGGGGCAGATCATCCCGCTCCATCGCGGCTTTGACCGCGAAATGGGTATCGATTTCGGCAAAGATGTCGCTGGCGAAGGGGGCGTCCAGCATCTCCACCTCCGCGCCCTCGCCGCCGAAAAGTGCGGCAGCTGCCATGACCAGCGTCAGCACCTCCGTCTCCACCGCCGGGCCGAAGCCCATGGCAGTAAGTACGCCGATGCGCAGTCCTTTCGGGGACAGGGGGGCGACGGTCGCCGGCAGGCGCATCCCCGACTCCCGAGCGCGGGGGTCGGGTTGGCTCAAGACCGCCAGCATCAGCGCAGAGTCGGCCACGGATCGCGTGATCGGCCCTGCGACCCGCGCCGCGCTATAGGGCAGATGCGGGACCATGCCCCGGCTGGGTTTGAGGGCGTAAAGCCCGCACTGGGCGGCGGGCAGGCGCACCGAACCGCCGAGGTCCGTGCCGACTGCCAGCGGCCCAATGCCAGCGGCAATCGCGGCCCCTGCCCCGCTTGACGACCCGCCGGTATTCATCGCCAGGTTCCACGGGTTGCGGGTGACCCCATGAGCCGAGCTGACACCAGAGCCCAGAAGCCCGAAATCCGGCATCGTGGTCTTGGCGAACAGGATTGCTCCTGCCTCTTTCAAGCGCGCCACGGGCGGCGAATCCTCCTGCGGCAGTGGGCCATTCATCCGCGCCCTTGTCCCGCGCCAGTAAGGGCGGCCGGCCTCTGCCACGCTGTCCTTTATCAGCACCGGCACGCCGTCCAGAGGGCCTTTGGATTGCCGCAGCTGCCAGCGCGCCTCTGACGCCTTTGCCGCAGCCATCGCCGCCTCTGGCCGCTGGTCGAAAAGCGCGTTCAGCGCAGGGTTCACTGCCTCCGCGCGGTCCAGAACCGCCTGCATCACGCTCACGGGGGAAAGATCCCCAGATGCGTAGCCTTCCATAATCTCGGTGGCGGTCAGCTGCCAGATCATGCCACTTCCTCCTTGCCGAGCGCGTCGGGGGCGCCGCTGCTTTCATCCTTCAGCCCCACGCCCGTCATCCCCCGCTCCATCGCCGCGCGGATCAGCCAAACCAGCCGTCCCGCCGCCACATCATGCGTCAGGCCACCATTACCGTGGATGTTGGACACGCAGTTGCGCGCGCTGTCCGGCATTCCGGAGCGCGGAGCAAAGGTAAGGTAGGCACCAAGGCTGTCGGCGACGCTGAGCCCCGGTCGCTCGCCGATCAGCGTCAGACACAGCCGCGCCCCCATGCGAGAGGCGATCTCATCGCCAATCGCCACCCGGCCGCCCTGCACCAGCGCCACCGGACCAAATGTCAGCCCCGGCAGCGCGCGCCGCAGCGCGTGAACGAGACCTGCCGCCTGCTTCATCACCGCCGCCGCCGACAACCCGTCGGCCACAACAAGGCACAGATCGCAGGGTGCGGCGAGGACCAAGGCTTCATCCTGCTGGTCCAGCACCCGGCCCAGATCCGGGCGGCGGATGTATATCGCCCGGTCCGTCGCACGGCTGCGCAGACGCAAGGTGGGCAGGGGGTTCAACGCCGCCGCCAGCGATGGCCAGTCCACCGCACTGTGGATTGCATCGCGCGCCCTTGCGTGGCTGGCCTGAAAATCCAGCACGGCCCGCATCGGGGCTGGCCCGCCAGAGCCATCCAGCCGCACACGCGAGGGTGTCAGCGTGGCCAGCCGCGAGGTGAGGTCATGTGCGGTCATGCCGGTATCCCCATCTGCCGGGCGAGTGTGCCGATATCGGGCAGGGCCCGCGGGCCGGTTTGCGCCAGCCCCATCCGCGCCAGCCACGCCTCGAATTCTGGCGCGGGGCGGGCGCCCGTCACCTCTTGCAGGTAGGCCGCATCCTCGAAGGCAAGGCTTTGATAGCTGAGCATCACATCGTCCGACCCCGGCACGGTAATGACGAAATTCACCCCGGCCGCTGCCAGCAACGTCATCAGATCATCCATATCGTCCTGATCCGCCTCGACATGATTGGTGTAGCACACGTCCACCCCCATCGGCAGGCCGAGGAGTTTGCCGCAGAAATGATCCTCCAGCCCGGCGCGGGTGATTTGCTTGCCGTCATAAAGATACTCCGGCCCGATGAAGCCGACGACGGTGTTCACCAGAAGGGGATCGAAGGCGCGGGCGACGGCATAGGCGCGGACCTCCAGCGTCTGCTGGTCGACCCCGTGGTGGGCATTGGCCGAAAGCGCGGCCCCCTGCCCCGTCTCGAAATACATCAGGTTCTGGCCCAACGTGCCGCGCGCCAGCGACCGGCCGGCCGCATGCGCCTCAGCCAGTACGGCCAGATCGACGCCGAAGCCCCGGTTGGCAGCCTCGGTCCCGGCGACGGACTGGAAGATCAGGTCCACCGGCCCGCCCGCCTCGACAATGCGGATGGCGTTGGTCACATGGGTCAGCACGCAGCTTTGCGTGGGAATGGCGAAGGTCTGGCGCAGATCGTCCAGCGCGCGCAGCATCTCGGTGCAGTTGTGCAGGGAGTCCGATGCAGGGTTGATGCCGATCACCGCATCGCCGGCGCCGTGAAGCAGCCCGTCCAACACCGCAACCGCGATGCCGCGCAGGTCATCCGCCGGGTGGTTGGGTTGCAACCGCGTGGAAATCCGCCCCGGCAGGCCCAAGGTGTTGCGGAAACGGGTTACGACGCGCACCTTGCGCGCCACGCGGATCAGATCCTGATTGCGCATCAGTTTGGACACCGCCGCTACCATTTCCGGTGTCAGCCCGGGCGCGACGCGGGCAAGCGCCGCCGTATCGGCCGCCAGCAGCCAGTCGCGCAAACCGCCCACCGTCAGGGACCGCAGGGGAGCAAAGGCCCCCGGATCGTGGCTGTCGATGATCAGCCGTGTGACCTCGTCCGCCTCATAGGGCACCACGGCTTCGGTCAGGAAGGTGGTCAATGGCAGGTCGGCCAGCGCATAGCGTGCCGCCACCCTCTCCAGCGCCGATGCGGCGGCGATCCCGGCCAGCTGGTCGCCGGATTTCTCGGGTGTGGCGGCGGCCAAGAGCGGGGCCAGCCCGTTGAAGGCAAACCGTTCCCCGCCCGCGATGCCGTGATAGGTCGCCATGCTATGCCCGCCCCAGATGCATCACCCAATCGGGATGGCCACTGATCTGACGAAAGCGCATCAGCTTCCACACGCCGTACTTGTAGAAATCGAAATCCAGCGCCGACACACGCAGCTGCACCATGGACCATGCGGCCCATTTGATGTCCGCCAGCGCCTTGTGGATCGTCACCCGCGCCACGAGCTGCGGGGTGACACGGCCGAAGTATTCCTCGATCAGCTCCTGCTCCACCTCGGGGGTGAAGAACATCTCGCCGAACCAGATGCCAAGGTCATAACACCGGTCGTTCATCGAGGCATATTCGTAGTCGATCAGCATGATCGACCCGTCGGCGCCCACCATGAAGTTCCCCGGCATAGGGTCATTGAAACTTGGCACCAGATCAAGACCCGAGGCTTCCAGCGCCTGCCGTGCCATGCGGTAGTTCAGGTCGATCCACGCCGCATCGCGCGGGCGCGGGCCGTTCAGCATCCGGACCTGTTCGGTGTGCTCGTCGATCATGTCGAACACGGTCTTGGTCAGACCGAGGGGCTCCAGCGCGTGCATCCGTCTGTAGGCTGCAATCGCCGCCGCGCGTTTGGCGGGGCCTGCGAAATCGGCATGGGTGCTGGCGCGGCGGTCGGTTATGAAGTCGTTGATCTCGACCCCCTGGGCGGCCAGATCGTCATAGACGCGCGGCCCAAGCCCGGCCGCCGCCGCCTTGCGCGAGGCGTCCATCGCCGCAACGCGGTCGATGAACATCTCTGTCCCGTTGCCGGGCACCTTCACGAACCAGTCCCCGGGGCCGGCGATGGCCTTGACCCGCCAGTTGGAATTGCTGATCCCGCCCGAGACCGGCGCATAGGTGACGCCGCCATCGAACAGCGGTGCCGCGCGGATGGCATCTTCGATGGCCTGTTCGGCGGGGGTGGTGGCGCTGCCCAATGGTTTCATGCCTGCCCCCCCGCCACGCGCAGCTTTTCCTCGAACTGCGGATGGTGCAGCGCCAGTCGTGCCCGCATCAGCCGCCATTCACCGTATTTCAGCCATTCCAGGGATGTGCGGGCTGACCGTGCCGCGCAAAGCCGCATCCACAGCATGTGCATCACATCATCCACCACCGCCCAAAGCCGCGCCCGTGCGAAGGCCGCTGCGTCCCAGTTGCCGGCATAGGCCAGAAACGGGGCATGCATGTCTGCCTCGAAGTCGGTGATTTCGGCCAGCAGCACGCCCAGGTCGAACATCGGGTCATTCATTCCGCCGCGGTCGAAATCCACCAGCATCACCGCGCCCCCAGGCCCCAGCATCAGGTTGGAGGCGGAACCGTCATTGCGGCACACCGCCAGCGGTGCCGCCAGCAGGACCGGGCGGGCGGCGTCCAGCAGCGCCAGGATCCAGCCCAGATCGTGGGGCAAGGGGACGCGAGCCTGCCGCGCCTCGGCGACATAACTGTCGATGCAGGCGAAGGCGTCAAAGCGCGCGCCCGTGGCGGGCAGGCTGTGCAGGCGGCGCAGGGCGGTCATGGTCCCAGCCACCACCGCGGGCTCCTGCAAGCGGTCCAGCGTGGCGGTGCGCCAGCCCTCCTCCAGCGCCTCTGTCAGCAGCAGACCATCATCGGCCCGGATCACGCGCGGACCTACGCCTGCCGCCCCCGCCGCCACGGCGACCGCAGCGCCCGAGGCCAGATCGAACCAGCCGCGCATTTCGGGATGCATCAGCTTGAAGAACAGCGTGCCATCCGGCCCCTCCACCAGCACCGAGGCGCTTTCCAGCGCGCGGTAGCTGGGCGAGGCGATGGGGGCAGGTGTTGCGCGCCGGGGAGCCGCGGCCAGAACGGACCCTCCGGCGCCGATCAGCGCCGCCGTCACATCTCCTTCGGATGCCAGCGCCGTCATCCGTTGACGGCCGCTGCCTTGTCCAGATCGCCGCCCGCAGCGTCGATCCGGCGCACCATATCCACCAGCACATCACCGCCCTTGGCCAGATCTTCGGGCTTGGTGTACTCGTCATAGCGGTGGATCACACCATTCACGCTTGGCACCACGAAGACAATCGCCGGGATGCGGCGGTTGATCGTCACCGCGTCATGGCCGCCCACGGCGTCCAGCTCTGTCCGTCTGTAACCATGGGCATCCGCCGAAAGCTCTACCAGACGGATCAGCCGGTCATCGAACCGCCCCGCAGGCCGCCGGTCGATGGAGACGATGTCCCCCGCGACCCCCGCCTGCGCCATCAGGCCCGGAAGCGCCGCTTTCAGCTCGGCCTCTGACCAATCCAGCATGGCCTGTTCGGGAGAGCGGAGTTCGGCAAAGAGGATCGCCTTTTCCGGCACGATATTGGGCGAGTTGGGCGAGATGTCGACCCGCGCCACCGATGTGTACAGCGTATCCGCCGCCGTGTCGGCCAGCCGCTTCACCTCGGCGATCACATAGGCCGCCCCCAGCACGGCGTCCTTGCGGTCTTCCATCGGGGTGGGGCCGGTATGGGCCTGATGGCCTGTCACCTCGATCTTCACTTTCAGCGCCCCCCAATGGCGGACCTGTGGGGCGATATCCATGCCCTCCCTCTCAAGCACCGGGCCCCCTTCGATGTGGATCTCCAGATAGGCATCGGGCTCGGGGGCCAGATCCGTGCCGGCGTAGCCGGTGCGGGCCAGTTCCTCGGCCACCGTGCGCCCCTCGCGGTCCTTGCGCCCCAACGCGAAGTCCAGCGTATTCTCATGCGAAAACACCGATGATCCGAGCAGCGACGGCTGAAACCGCGCGCCTTCCTCGTTCATCCAGTCGGCCACCACGAAATTGCACTGCGGGGCGATGCCTTCGGCAGCGCATTTCGCCCGGTAGCTTTCCACCGCCGCCAGCGCGCACATGACGCCGTAGGCCCCGTCGAACCGCCCGCCCAAAGGCTGGCTGTCGATATGAGAGCCGAGCATGATCAGCTTTGCCCCCGGCCCGGCCAGGTCGATCTGGCCATACAGGTTGCCGATTGCATCCACCTTCGCCGTATAGCCGCGTGCCGCCAGTTCGGTCTTGAACCAGTTGCGGGCGGCCGCGTGGGCATCGGTCAGCGCTGGGCGGTCGACCCCGCCTTCGGGCGTCGCACCGAATTCGGACACCTTGGTCATCAGGTAGGTCAGGAGATCGGCGTCGATGGTGGCGGGACCATTCAGATCGGGCATCGGTGTTCTCTTTTATTCCGCTGCATAGAGCGTCGGTTCGGGGTTCAGGAAACAGGCCGAGAGCGCACGGCCGCCGCGCGTGGTCAGCACCGGGTTCTCGCGCCGGCAACGGTCGAAGGCATGGGGGCAGCGGCTGGCAAAAGCGCAGCCGGGTGGCAGGTCGATGGGGCTGGGAGGCTCGCCCTCCAGCAGGCAATCCTCGGGGCGGTAGCGCCGTTCCTCCAGCGTGGGGGCGGCAGAGAGCAATGCGCGGGAATAGGGATGGCCAGGGTCGAAAAACAGGCGCTCGTTGGGGGCTACCTCCACCGCTTCGCCCAGATACATCACGCAGATGCGCGAGCAGACGCGGCGCACCATCGCAAGGTCATGCGAGATGAAGATGTAGGTGAACCCATGCAGGGCCTGAAGACGCTCGAACAGATCCAGCATCTTGCCCTGCTCGGTCTGGTCCAGCGCCGACAGGGTTTCATCCATGATCAGCAGGCGCGGTTCCAGGATCATGGCGCGGGCCACGTTCAGCCGCTGACGCTGGCCCGCCGACAGGCCGGTGGTCAGCGAGTTGTAGAGGCCGTCGGGTAGCCCCACCTCGGACATCACGGCCCGCGCCCGGTCGCGCCGCTCGGCCGGGGTGCCGATGCGGTGGATCTTCAGCGGCTCTTCCAGAATGGCGCCGATGGGCGATTGCGGTGGCAGCGAGCCGTAGGGGTCTTGCAGCACCAGCTGGAACCGCCGGCGCATCTCGCGCAGCTTGGCAGCGCTGGCATGGCTGACGGTTTCGCCTTCGAACAGGATATTCCCGGTGTCGGGCCGCTCCAGCCCTGTCAGCAACCGCATCAGCGAGGATTTGCCGCAGCCGGATTCCCCCACAACGCCAAAATTGTCCCCCTGATAGACGTCGAATTCGACATTGCGCACCGCCTGCACCAGCGATTTGCCAAGCTGTCCGCGACGGCTGACCTCATAGGCTTTCGACACGCCCCTGACCGACATGATCGGCCGGGCCACTTCGCGCGCCTCTACCGGCGTATGCGTGGCATGATCCCACAGGCGTGGCAGTTCTGCGATCAGCTTGCGGGTGTAGTCGGTGCGCGGGGCCTGCACCAGCTGGGTGGGCTCTTGCAACTCCACCACGCGGCCACCGTTCAGCACCATCACCCGGTCCGAAGCCTCGCAGGCCACGGGGAGCGAGGAGCAGATGAACAGCACCGCCGTCTGGAACCGTTCGTTCAGCTCGCGCATCAGTTTCAGGATCTGCGCGGCGACGGTCACATCCAGCGGCTGGGTGATGTTGTCGGCGATCAGCAGCGCCGGATCCGAGATCAACGCATCGACGATCATCGCGCGCTGCATCATGCCGCCGGAATACTGGAAGGGGTATTCGTTGAAGCGTTGCGCGGCGGCCGGGATGCGGACGGCTTCCAGCAGCTGGATGGCCTTGGCCTTGGCGGTGGTGGCGGTGAAATCGGGGCGAACCGCCCGCAGCTTTTCCACGAGCTGCGCCCCGACTGTCATCGTCGGGTCCAGCGCGCCTGCCGGGTTCCCGCCGACATAGGCAATCTCACGGCCCGCCAGGCGTTTGGCGGCCGCGATATCTTGCAGCAGATCCGTGCCGCGAAACCGGACCGTGCCCGCCGTCACCGTCAGCGGTGCCGACAGCCAGCTGGCCAGCGTGCGGGCGAGCACCGTCTTGCCCGATCCGCTTTCGCCGATCACCGCCAGAATCTCGCGCGGTTGCAGGGTAAAGCCGACATCGGTCAGGATGGGTTTGTCGCCTGCAGGCCCGCGGGCCACGACACACAGGCCCTCGACCTGCAACAGCGGCGCATCCTTCAGGGTTTCCATCTCAGGCGCCTCCGTAGACTGCGTTGCGAGCCCGTTCCAGCGATGCACCCATCAGGTTGATGCTGGTCAGGGTCAGGAACAGGAAGACGCCGGGCATCGTGGCGATCCACCAGGCGTTCATGATGTATTTGCGCCCGTCGGCGATGATATTGCCGAAGGTGGGCGTGGGGGGCTGGACGCCAAGGCCGATGAAGCCCAGGACGCTTTCAAAGATCATCATCCGGGCGATATCCAGCACCGCGACAAAGGCCATGGGCGGCAGCACCAGCGGCAGCAGCAGGGTGAACATGATCCGCATGTCGGTCGCCCCCAGCACCATCGCGCCACGCACATACTCCTTCTTGCGCTCGCTCATCACGGTGGACCGCATGACGCGGGCATAGACCGGCCAGCCCGCAAGCCCGAGCACCAGGATGATCGCCGGGATGGTGGGCCGCGACACGCCAAGGATGGTGATCGCCAGAATGATCATCGGGATGGCCAGCTGCGCATCGGTCAGGCGCATCAGCACCATATCCACGCGCTTGCCGTAATAGCCCGACAACATGCCGATCAGCGCCCCCACCGCCAGCATCAGGACGGTCGTCGTCACGCCGATCAACAGCGAATAGCGCAGCCCGACCAGCGTGCGCGACAGCATGTCCCGCCCCAACTGATCGGTGCCCAGAGGGTGGGCCCAGGACCAGCCCTCGCCCATGAACAGGGGCGGCATCAGCTTGCCCCGGATGTTCATCTTGGTCGGGTCGATCCCGCTCAGCTCGGGGTAGAGCGCTGCGGCAAGGAACAGCAGCACGAAGACGACCAGTCCGATCCGGAACTCGATGGAGGAGAAGGCCATGCGCCAGATGCGCGAGGCAACGGTGCGGGCCTCTCCGGCGCCCGGTGCAGGGGGAATTGCGATGTCTATGGCGGTCATCAGTAATCCAGCCTCGGGTCGATGGTGGTGGCCGCAAGGTCAACCACGATGTTGATGAGGACGAAGGCGGCGGCGGTCACGATCGCAATGCCCTGGATCAGCGGGAAGTCGCGCTGCATCACGGCATTGATCGTCAGAAGGCCGAGCCCCGGATAGTCGAAGATGAACTCGACCACCAATACCCCGCCAAGCAGCATGGAAAACTGCACACCCAGCAGGTTCAGAAGCGGCACCGCGGCATTTTTCATCCCGTGGTGAAACACGATCCGGTTGCGTGACAGGCCGCGGACACGGGCAATATCGATGAAGCTCTGCGCCATCACCCCGGCGACGGAGACCGTCAATGTGCGGATGATGAAGGGGGCCATCTCGATCGCCAGCACGAAGGCAGGCAGGATTGTATAGCTGAAGTTCTGATAGCCGATCGCGGGCAGCAACTGCAGTTTGACCGACAGCAGCAACGCAAGCACGATGCCCAGCCAGAAGTTCGGCAGGCTGACGAATATCGATGACAGGTACAGCGCCATCCGGTCGGGCCAGCGGCCGGGCGCGAGGCCGCCTGCAACGCCGATGGGAATGGCAATGACCAGCGCAAACACCATGGCCAGCAGCGCCAGCTGGATTGTCATCGGCGCGGTCTCGGCGATCAGGCCCAGGACCTTGGCGCGCTCGCCGCGCGTTGAATCGTCAAAACTCGCGCCGCCGACCGATGCGCCATTCGCCGGGCGCACGAAGGATTGGCCAAGGTCGCCCTGCACCACGCCGCCCATGTAGCGGGCGAACTGCACCGGGATCGGGTCGCGCAGGCCCATCTCTTCGGCGATCTGCTCGATCAGCGCCTCTGGCGCCATTCCCCCCGCCATCAGGCGGACCGGATCGCCAGGCACGACACGCAGCAGCGTGAAGATCAGCGCCGAGACAAGGAACACGATGATCGCGCCTTGAAACAACCGGCGTATCAGGAATTTCAGGACGAACATGCGGCCCCCGGGACGGCTGGCTGGGATGGCTTCAGGAAAGCGGTCGGGGCGCGGATCGGTCCGCGCCCCGACCCAGTGGGTCAGCCCATCGTCGCCATGGACGCGTCGGTCAGGCCATCGGGATAGATGAACAGCCCGTCCAGATCGGCGCGCATGCCGTGGATCATCACCGAAGTGAACAGCGACAGCGCCGGGACCTTGTCGGCCAGCAGGGGCATCAGGTTGGTCTGCAGGCTGGTCTGGCGCGCGTCGAGCGAGGTGGCATTGCGCTCTTCATCCAGCGCCGCGTCGATCTCAGGGTCTTCGATGCCGCAGATGCGCTTGGACGAGGAATGGAAATGCGTGCGCAGCACCAGATCGGGCTCGGGGGAGCCGGTGGACCAACCGCAATCGACCATATGGCCCGGACCGCCGCCGGGGCGGTCATAGAGACGCTCGTTCCAGGCGGCGACTTCCATCACGCTCAGCGTTACGGGGAAGCCCTGTTCCTGCAACATGGCGGTGATGACTTCGCCATATTCCTTGGTCTTGGGATAGAACCCGGTGGAAGTGATGTACTCCAGCTCTGGCAGGCCCTCGCCCCCCGGGAAGCCCGCTTCGGCCAGCAGCCTCTGGCATTCTTCGGGGTCGTATTTTGGATAGTTCTCAAGATCGACATAGCCGAACTTGATCGGCGAGACGAAGTTGTTCGACGCATGCCCCGCCGTGCCCATCACTTCCATGATCAGTTCGCGGTCGATGGCGTGGCAGGCGGCCTTGCGGATCAGCGGATTGTCGAACGGTGGTTTCGAGCAGCGGAACCACAGGTACTTGTTTTCCACCGATACGGCCGTATTCAGCTTGATGTTTGCCTCGCCCTGCAGGGTCTCGACCTGCTCCGGCTCCAGCCGCTCGATGATGTCGGCCTGGCCACCCATCAGCGACAGCATCCGCGTGGTCGCATCGCCAACGAACGAGAAGGTGACACCGGGCACAGTCGGCGCGCCTTTGAAGTAACCCGGGAATGCCTCCATCACCGTATCGTTGCCGCGCTGCTCGACGAACTTGAACGGGCCGGTGCCGTTCAGTCGCTGGGTCAGGATGCCGCCCGGACCTTCGGCGATGTCCTTGGCCGACATGATCGGCAGATACGCCGCCAGGAAGATGAACAGCGACGCGCCATAGCCGCCTTTCGACGTGTCCACGATCACCGTGTAGTCATCCGGGGTCGTGACCTCGAACGTGTCGGTCGCCCCGGGATAGTTCTGCGCCGGGCGGTCGGGCTGCGAGCCATACTCGAACGTCGCCTTCACATCCTCGGCGGTGAATGGCTTGCCGTCATGAAAGGTCACACCTTCGCGCAGCTTGATCTGCAGCTGGGTGGCCGACAGCTCGGTGATCTCGGTCGCCAGTTCCATCACCAGTTCGCCCGGGTTCTCCGGAGTCATCGGGGCGCGTGCGAGATAGCCCATCACGAAGCCCTGAATGGTGGATTGCGACAACGTGGTATGCGCCGTGCAGTCCCAGTTGCCTGTGATGTTCTCCGCCGACAGGAAAACGATGGGCTTCGTGCCCTGCGCCATGGCGGGAGAGAACAGAAAATCGGGGTTCAGCCTGGGTGCTGCGCCAATCGCGCCCGCAACCGCGGCGTAGTTCAGAAATCGACGGCGATTCATCATTTGTGGGCACTCCTTGTCGGTCTGTTGCTTTTTGTCTTCTTGGTTGTTCCGGCGCGGGCCGCTTTGCGCGGCAGGCGCCCATGTCTGTGTCAGGCTGCGGGCACAAGGCAGGCGAGGTGGGCCAGCGCCTCAGCGTGAAGCTCACGGGTTGCGGCAGCGACCACGTCGCCTTGGGAGTGCAGGTGCAGCGGCTGGCCTGCCCAATCGGTAATGAGGCCCCCGGCCCCGGTGATGATCTGGACCAGCGGCAGGTAGTCATAGGGTTGCAGCCCGGTCTCGATCACCAGATCGCAGTGGCCAGAGGCAAGCAGCCCATAGTTGTAGCAATCCCCGCCGAACCGCAGCAGACGCGCCTCAGCAGCAAGGCCCGCGATCATGTCGCGCGCCGCACCTTTGAAGCTAAACGGGTCAGTGGTGTAGACGAAGGCATCCGCCAGACGGGTGCAGGCGCTGGTGCGGCAGGGTGCGCCGTTGAAGGTGGAGGGCGCGCCTGCCCGGCCCTGCCAGCGCTCGTCCAGCGCTGGCATGTCGATCTGGCCGAGGCAAGGCGTGCCATCTGCCAGCAGCGCCATCAGTCCGCCGAACAGCGGATGCCCGGTCACGAAGGATTTTGTGCCGTCGATCGGGTCCACAACCCAAAGGTGGGCGCTGCCCAGATTGACCGGGGCCTCCTCCTCCCCGAAGATGCCGTGGTCGGGGAAGCGCTCAGTGATACGGTCGCGCAGGAAGCGCTCGATGGAACGGTCAGCCACCGTGACGGGGGAGCTGTCCTCCTTGTCCTCGACCCGCAGAGGGCTGCGGAAATAGTCCATGGCGATCTGCCGCGCGGCCTCGGCGGCCTCGCCCATGAACGCCAGCTCCGGCGATAGAGCTTCTGTGGTAATTGTTGGCATTTTTGCCGTTCCTGTCGATTTCTCCCTCATTAGCGCTGAAACTCGGGCACAAGTGCAACATCGGCGATCATGGGGAGATGCCCCAGACACAACATGCCAATTATTTACACAAATCTGATGTCGGCCCGGCCCTGTGATGCGTGCCGTTGCAGCACACCCTTCGCCGGCGCCTCGGGGTCGCCGTGCCTGAGTGGCAGGGGGCGAGCAGTGGCGGATTGGGTGGCGGCCCAATATCTTCATGCCGTTCAAGTATTTGACCGGTCTCCAGGTCGCTCGACCAGCATGATTCGGGGCGGTGCACGGGCGGATCTGTCGCAGCCGGTCCAAGTGCCTTGACCTCGCGGCGCCAGCAGAAGGCCTTGCGCCAGCGGCGTTTTGCGTGAAAATGTGGATTTATGAGGAAGTGCCGCTGTTCGGCGGCCAACGCGGGGGCCCCGATGTGGTCGCATGAACGCCAGGAAAAGATCCTGGAACTGCTTGCAAGCAATCACAAAGTCTCAACCAACGCGCTGTCAGTGGCCTTTGATGTCTCACGCGAGACGATCCGCCGTGATCTGATGGAGATGGAGCAGCAGGGCGTTTTGCTGCGCGTTCATGGCGGAGCCAAGCCGATTGGCGCGCTGATCGAGCCTGAGGCCACGTTTGCGCAGCGGCAGGAGCAGTTCCATGACCAGAAGCAGGCTATCGGCCGCTTGGCCTGTGACCTCATCCCCCTCCACTCCACCTGCTTTATCGATGGCGGGACAACGACCTCGGTGTTCGCGCGCCATGTTGCGGCACGCGGGGACATTCGTGTCATCACCAACTCGCTGGAAATCGCGCAGATCATGGCAAGCGGTCAGAATTGCGATGTGCTCTTGCTTGGCGGACGCCCGCACAGCGACGTGCCCGCCACCTATGGCGAGATGACGCTGTCGCAGATTGACCGCTTCCTCGCGGATTTCGCTGTGATCTCGCCCACCGGGCTGCACCAAGACCGGGGTGCCACCGATTACGAGCTGCACGAGGCCGAGGTGGCGCGGGCCATGATGCGCCGCGCGCGGGCCTGCGTGATGCTCTGCCATTCGGACAAGATCGGCACGGAAAGCCGCGTCAGCATCTGTCGGCTGGACGAGGTGGATCATCTGGTGACGGACACCCTCCCCCGGGGTCAGGAAATCACGCTGCCGCGCGGTACTGTTCACCGCGCCACCCCCGAGCCTTAGGCGAGCGCGGCGCGAATCCAAACCACACGCAGCGTTAGCTTGACCACCACGGTGCCCACTTGATCCTGCCCCTTCTGGCACTCGATCAAGTAGGTGAAGCTTGCGGCCGATGCCGCGGCCAAGGCATGGAACCTATCACCTCCATTGGGCAACCGTTCTACCGGATGCCCTGGGGCGAGTATCAATTCTTCGGCCTGACCGAGACGGTGTACGACAGCCAGCCCGAAGATGCGCGGGTGCTGCCCGACGAGGTCGACTTCATTCTGGCCGAGGCGAACCGCCTGTTCCTGACCCTGAAGCTGCCCCCCCGGCGGATGTGGCTACAGCGGGTGCGGCGTGCGCCCGCGCACCGCCAGCACCGGCAAGGCCGGGGTCAAGTCCTTCACCCTGCATGACATGGAACCCGAAGGCATGCCGAACGCCTTCACCGCAACCGGCGTGCCGATCATGGTGCACCGTCATGCAGGGCGGCGGATCACGGCCGCGGACAAGATCCGGCCGTCGGGCCAGGCGCGGGCGCTGAATCCCGTTGAGCGTCTGCTGCCGGCGGACGGGCCAGACATCGGCGGGTTTCCCGTGGCAAGCCTGCGCGCCGCCGCGACAAGAGCATTTGAAGGCGCTGGCGGACCTGATGTTCCGCTGCGTCAACATGGGCTGGCAGCCCGACATGGGCCTTACGCAATGACACTCCCGATCCCCCTCGTCGTAGGCATCACACCGCACGTTCTCAGGCCTGGATAGCGCCGATATCCCAGAACAGCCCCGTCATTCCGATTAGTGCCTGGCGCGCCAGCGAGGACAGCGCATGTTCGTCGGGCGCGTGCTGATTGCATCCGGCGTAGCTGTGCGGCACCCAGATCGTCGGAAGGTTCAGGATATCGGCGAAGCAGTCGTTCGGGATCGAGCCGCCCAGATTGGGCAGGATATGCGGCGCGAGCCCGGTGCTGAGCGTCAGCGACTTCGCCGCGAAATGCACCCAGGGGTGATCGGGATCAAGCCGCGTTGCCGGAAATGACCCAAGATCATGCGGGGTAATGACCACATCGGCAAATCCCTCGCGGTCCAGATGCCGGCGCAGCGCGGGCAGGATGTCCTGCGGGTCGGTGCCGACGACATAGCGCAGCTGGCAGGTCGCCCGCGCCGCGCCTGAAATGGCATTCACCGGCGCCTCGGGGCGGCCGGATTTCATCGCCAGAACCGCAAAACTGTTCCAGCCAAAGACGCGCTCGGTCTGTGTCAGGCCGTCCTCGCCCCAGTCGCCGTCCAGCGGGAACCCCGCCTCGGGTGGCGGCAGCAGCGCCAGCACCTCGCGGATACGCGGGGTCAGGCTGTCGGGCCGCCATTCCGGCACCCGGATCTGGCCGCGCCTGTCGGTTATCGACGCAATGGCATGGGCAAGGATGATCGCGGGATCGGCCAGTAGCCCGCCGAAATTGCCCGAATGATGCGCTCCGTCGCGCAAATGCAGCGACAGGTCGAACAGACAACCGCCGCGCGAGCCGGTGAAGATCGTCGGCCGGTCCGGCGCAAGGCGCGGCCCGTCCGAGGCGATCAGTACATCGGCCCGCAGCGCCTCGGCATGGATGCGGCAAAACTCCTGCAGGCCCGGCGAGCCTGCCTCCTCGCCCATCTCGATCAGCAGATGCACGTTGAAGCCGAGCTGCCCGCGCACCGCGATCACCTGCGCCAGTGCCTCGATATTGACGAGGTGCTGCACCTTGTTGTCGGCACTGCCGCGCCCGTAAAGCCGGTCCCCCTCCTGCACCAGCTGGAAAGGGCGCAGGCCCGCGCGCCAACCATCGGTCTGGGCATGGATCACGTCACCGTGGCCATAGATCAGCACGGTCGGCAGGCCAGCACTCTCGATCCGCGTGGCCGTCAGGATCGGCGGCGCGCCGGACACCGGGTTGTCGTGGCGCAGGGCGGCAAAGCCCAGGGCCTCGACCATCGGCGTCAGAACCTCGGCAATATACGCCTCAAGTTCGGGGGCAGCCTCGGGGCGCTGGCTTTCGGTGGGGCGGGCGACCAGCGCGGCCAGATCGGCGACAAAGGCGCCGCTGTCGAAATGCGCGGCGGCATGGGCCAAGGCTGCGGCACGGGCGGGGGTGGCGGTGATTTCGGTCATGGCTCCTCGCAGGCATCGCCCCAGGGGGAAAGGGTTTCGGCCGCGCCACGGTTCAAATCATCCTCACGGGTGACGCCCGCCGGGCAGGCAAAGGCATAGGGAAAAGGCTGCCGCCGTGCCAGGACGACCGGAGCGATCCCGGAAAGGGCGGCGATGGCCTCCGGGTCAAGCCGGTGGTCGGCGGTGATCTCTGGCCCGCCCGACACGTCAAGACGCGGATGGGCGATGGCCTCAGCCAAAGGCATGCCGAGATCCGCCCAGAAGGCGGCTACCTGGCCGACCGCGGGCATGATCTTGCGCCCACCCGATGCGCCAAGCGCGATCCTGCGCGTACCGGACCTTCCCAGCAGCGGGCAGATATTCATCAGGCAGGGCTGCCCCGCGGCCAGAGAATTTGCGCGGCCCGGCACCGGGTCGAACCACATCAGCCCGTTGTTGAGCAACATGCCGGTGGCCGGCGAGGCCACCCGCGCCCCGAAGGATGACAGCAGAGTCTGCGTCCAGGAGACCATGTTCCCCTGGGCATCGACGATGGAAAAATGCGTGGTGCAGGCGGGGCTTGCGGGGCTTTCCCCTTGTCCGCCCAGATCATCGTCGCCCGACAACCGCCGGGCATAGGCGCGGCGCAGCCCGGTGGCGATCCCCGCCCAAGCCTCGGCCGACGCCCCCGGCGGGGCGGATTGCCAGTCCCGCATTGCCTCGGCCAGGGCGGGCCCGGCAGACCGTTCGGGAAGCACCCAGAACCGCGCCTGCCCGCGCCAGTCGATTTCAAGCGGCACTGTCCAGTCCGCCTGATATCCGGCCAGGTCGGCGCGGGTCAGAAAGCCGCCGCCCGCGGTCACCTCGTCGGCAAGCGCAGACCCGATGTCCCCTTGGTAGAAGGCATCGGCCCCCTCATGGGCGATCTGGTCCAACGTGTCGGCAAGCGCTCCCTGATCAAGACGCATCGCGGACAGATTGCTCCACCCCGCGACCTTGGGCCAGAACGCGCCCGTGGCATCGCGATCCAGAAACTGCGCCGCAGCCTGCGAATCCTGTGCAAGGTCCCGTGCGGCCGAGGCAATCATCAGCCCGGCATACCAGTCGATCTCCAGGCCCTCACGCGCAAGGCGGATCGCCGGGGCAAGTAGCTCCTTCCACGGCAGGCGGCCATGGCGGGCATGTGCCTCTGCCGCGCCGGCAACCATGCCCGGCACTGCAACGGCCGACCAGCCGCGGATATTGCGGTCATCCACCACCGGTGCCCAGGCAAACAGGTCCGAGGCCCGTGCCCCGCTCCCCGGTTCCAGCAGATAGTGGGCGGGATCGAGGCTGGCCGAGGACTGCATCCCGAAGTGGAGCGCCTGCGGCGCAGCCCCCGCGGGCCACAGCAGCATCGCCCCACCGCCGCCGGGGCCCGACATCCACGGCTCTACCACACCCAAGGCAAAGGCCGTCGCCACGGCGGCATCCACCGCATGGCCGCCCATGGCCAGGATTTCCGCCCCCGCCTGCGCGGCCAGCACCTGCTGCGCGGCCACAACGCCGCGCGGTATCGGACCGATGCCCGGTTTCGACACCGATTGGCTCGGGGCGCCCTGTCCGGTCCGATCAATGACGGGATGGGTCATACCATCGCCACCGGCGGCAGCGTGGTGATATCGGGCACCTGCCAATGCTTGCCGGGTTGGGCATCCAGCAACATGCGGGTGTAGGGGTGATGCGGCGCATCGAAGACGCGGGCGATCGGGCCTTCCTCGACCACCTCGCCCTTCTGCATCACGATCACATTGTCGCAGATCTGCGCGGCAACCCGCAAATCATGCGTGATGAACAGCAACGTCAGCCCCATTTCATCCCGGATTTCACGCAACAGCCGCAGCACCTCTTTCTGGACCGAGACATCCAGCGCCGATACCGCCTCGTCAGCGATCAGCACCTTGGGCCGCACCATCAGCGCGCGGGCGATACAGATCCGCTGCCGCTGACCACCCGAGAACTGCGCGGGGTAGCGGTTCAGCACGTCGGGAGACAGGCGCACGATGCCCATCAACTGCCGCGCGCGCACCATCGCCTCGGCCCGGTTCTCGCCAAAGTTTACCGGCCCCTCGACCAGCTGGTCGCCGATGGTGCGCCGCGGGTTCAGGCTGGCATAGGGATCCTGAAACACGATCTGGATATCCTTGCGGTGCGGCAACAGCGCGCGGCGCGACATCAGCGCGAAATCCTGGGCACCGACGCGGATCGTGCCGCTATCCGGACTTTCCAGCCGGATCAGGCATTTGACCAGCGTCGATTTCCCCGAGCCGCTTTCACCGACGATGCCAAGCGTTTCACCCTGCCGCACCTTGAACGAGATGTCGCGGCAGGCATGGACCACGCGCGGCTTGCCGAACAGTCCGGCCTTTGCGCCATAGGTCTTGTTCAGCGCGTTGACCTCCAGCACCACCGGCCGTCCGTGCAGGTCGGCGCCGGTATCATTGCTGCGGCGGGGCACGGCATCGATCAGCTGCCTTGTATAGGGGTGGCGGGGGCGGTTCAGCACCTCCTCGGCGGTGCCTTCCTCGACCACGCGGCCCTTTTGCATGACGACCACCCGGTCGGCGATTTCGGCCACCACGTCAAAATCGTGGGTGACGAACATGATGCCGGCGGAATGCTTCTCGCGCAATTCCTTCAGCAGGTGCAGGATCTGTGCCTGGGTCGAGAGGTCCAGCGCCGTCGTCGGCTCATCCGCGATCAGCAGCGAGGGTTCAAGCGCAAGGGCAATGGCGATCACGATCCGTTGCCGCTGCCCGCCCGAAAGCTGATGGGGGTAGCACGCATAGATCCGCTCGGGATCAGGCAGCCGCACCTCCTCCAGCAGGTTGATCACCCGCGCCCGCCGCTCGGCCGCGGACAACTTGGAGTGCTGGACAAAGACCTCTTCGATCTGGTTGCCCACCGTGTAGCAGGGGTTCAGGGCCGACATCGGTTCCTGAAAGATCATCGCCATGCTTTTGCCGCGCAAGGAGGCATGTTCGCGGGGCGACAGCTTCAGCACGTCGCGCCCCTCGAAGAAAATCTCGCCGGACGAGGGTTTCAGGGCGCGCGGCAACAGCCCCATGGTGGCGAAAGAGGTAATCGATTTGCCAGAGCCGCTTTCGCCGACGATGCAGACGATCTCACGCGGGGCGATGGTCAGCGACAGATCCTCGATGGCATGGGGCCGGTCGCCGCCGCGGGGCAGATCAACGGTCAGGTTGCGGATCGACAGGACGGGGGGCAAGACAGCGTCAGTCATCAGTTGCGACCCTCCGGTGCGGTGATGTCGCGCATCCCGTCACCCAGCATGTTGATGGACAGCACAAGGAAGAACAGCGCCACACCGGGAATGGTGATCAGCCAGGGTTCGAAGAACAGCATCTCCTTGCCCTCGGCAATCATCAGGCCCCAGCTCGGGGTCGGCGGCTGCACGCCGATGCCAAGGAAGGACAGCGCCGCCTCGAGGATGATGGCATGAGCCATTTCCAGCGTGAAGATCACGATCAGCGTGTTCATCACATTGGGCAGGATGTCCTTCCACAGCACGCGCGGCAGCGGCGCGCCCAGAACCTCGGCGGCGGCCACGTATTCCAGCGCCCGGACCTGCATTGTGGCGGCGCGCAGCACCACGACAAACCGGTCCCACAGCAGCAGGCCCAGAACCAGCGTCACCACAAGGATCGATCCGCCGAACAGTGCGACCACCGCCAGCGCCACCAGAACCACCGGCAAGACCGAAGATCAGGCCCTTGTGGCGCCGGGCGCGCTGCGCCATCGCCCGGCGCGGGGTCCACGGAAGTTCGGTCGGGGTTGGGGAAATTGCGGTCATCGGTCGCCCTCAGCGCAGGCGCAGCCGCGGATCCATCCATGCATTCAGGAGATCCGCAAGCAGCGTGAAAAAGATGTAGAACATGGCAAAGATCAGGATCAGCGCCTGCATGGTCGGCAGATCGTTGCGCGAAATGCTCTCCCAGGCCAGATAGCCCGCGCCATGCAGCGCGAAGATGCTTTCCACCACGATCGACCCGCCCAGCATGAAGCCAAGCTGCACGGCCGCAAGGCTGATCACCGGGATCACTGCATTGCGCAATGCGTGCTTGAACACGACCTTTGCCGGCGACAGGCCCTTGGCGCGGGCGGTGCGGATATAGTCTGCCGACAGCACCTCAAGCATGCCGGCGCGGGTCAGGCGCATGATGGCAGGTGTCGCGTAATACCCCAGCACGATGGTCGGCAGTACGAAGCTCTGCCAGCTGTCGGCCCCCGATGAGGGCAAGATGCCAAGGTTGACCGCGAAGACCACGATCAGCATCAGCGCGAACCAGAAAGACGGGATCGCCTGCCCTACGACCGCGATGAACAGCGCCACCCGGTCGATGATGGAATTCTGCCAGACCGCCGCCGCGATCCCCATCGGCATTGCCAGCGCCAGCGCGAACAGGATCGAGGTCATACCCAGCGTCATCGTCGTGGACAGCCGGTCGCCGATCAACTCCGTCACCGGCAGGTGGAAATACCAGCTGCGCCCGAGATCACCCTGCAAGGCTCTGAACAACCAGTCCAGATACTGCACGATCAGCGGCCGGTCGAAGCCTTGAATCTCGCGGATGCGGGCAATGTCGGCAGGGGTGGCGTTTTCACCCGCAAGGGCGACCGCCGGGTCGCCTGCCAGAAAAAGCAGGCTGAAGCTGATGGCAGAAACGGTCAGCGCGACCAGAACCGCAAGTGCGAGGCGCTTTACAAAGAATGACAGCATCGAAGGCGGGCTCCAGTGCAGATTGACGATGGAACGTCCCGGGCGGCAGATCACCACCGCCCGGGATTGCAAAGCCGGGGTCAGCCCAAGCTCATTTCCACGACATTTCGTAGAAGCGCAGCAGTTCATCCGGCGTCGCGGTGAACGACAGGTCCGCGGTATAGGCAAAGCCCAGAGGGTAGGTGAACAGTGGCACCCAATAGGCCTCGTCCGCGATCTTTTTCAGCGCCTTGGTATAGTTTTCCTGACGGACGGCTGTGTCGATCGAGGTGTTGCCTGCCATCACCCAGTCGATGACCTCTTGGTCGCGGGCATAATCCTGCGCGCCGCCACCAAAGAACTCGGTGGTGATCGCCGACATGTCCGGGATCGAGGATGACCCGTGGGTCAGGAACGCCATCGGGACCTTGCCGTCCATATGCGCCGAAGCCAGAGCCGAGTATTGCAGCTGGTCATAGGTTATCTGGATGCCCACCTCAGCCAGGAATTGCTGCATCGCCTCGGCATAGGCCTTGTCACGATAGCCGGTCATGGTCAGGGCGAAACCGTCAGGATAGCCTGCCTCGGCAAGCAGCTCCTTGGACTTGGCCGGGTCATAGTCATAGGCGGTCACATCGGTGATGCAGCCGAACTGGATGGGCGAGCACGGGGTGTTCACCAGTTCAGATCCGCCCTGAACCAGCGCGTCGACGATGGCCTGCCGGTCGATGGCATGGTTGATCGCCTGGCGGACCAGCTTGTTCTTCAGCGGCGTATCGGCGTTGGAACGCCCGGCGGCATCCAGCGTCACAAAGCCGATGCGCATCGTCGACACGGAAGCCGTCTCGGTCTCGTCGCTTTCGGCGAGGCGCGGCATTACATCCGCCGCGACCTGCCACAGGAATTCGGCCCGCCCCGACATCAGGTCGGCGATGCGGGTAGAGCTGTCGGAAACCGTGGCGACCTCGACCTTGCCGATGGCGGCCTTGGGCTTGCCGAGGCCGGCGTAGTCCGCAAAGGCTTCAAGAGTATAGCTCTTGCCCGGCTCGACAGCCGTCACCTTGTAGGGACCGGTGCCGATGGGCTGGACGCCCATGCCGTCACGCCCGGCTTCGGCGTAATACTGGTCGGGGAAGATCGGGATCGCCAGTGCAAAGAAATCCAGCGCCGCCGGGAAGGGAGCCTTCAATTTGACCCGCACCGTTGTGTCATCGACCTTTTCGGCGGACTCGATCCAGCGCACCTTGTCGAAAACGACGATCTCGCTGGCCGGGTCCACCGCCCAATTCAGCGTGAACACCACGTCATCGGCGGTAAAAGCCTCGCCGTTGTGGAAGGTGATGCCGGACGCCAGCTGGAATTCCAGCGTCTTGTCGTCAATCCAGGTCCATTCGGTGGCAAGGTTCGGCTTGAACTCTCCGGTGGACAGATCCTTCACGACCAGCGTGTCAAAGATCTGAAGGCTGGCCACCAACCCCTCGCGTGAGGAATTGTAGTAATAGTTGAGCGTGTCGACCTCGCCGGAAAGCTCCACTTTCAGCGTGTCGTCGGCCTTGCCGGCCATGGCGCCGGTCGCAGCAAGGCAGAGCCCGATGGCCGTCGCGGCCCCGAGAAAAGTCCGGTTCATGTTATCTCCTGTCGGTGAATGATGCCCCGGGTTGGGTCCCGGGCGATTTGTCGGTTGAGTGTGTCGACGGGCGTTGCCCGTCGGAACTGCATCTGTTGTGTCCCTTGCGTTCTCCCATTGTGAACGCTCGGGGGTTACTCAGGCGAATAGCTGAAGCTCATCGTCGGCGTGGCCGAGGTTTCAACCCAGACGCTCTTGGTCACCGAATAGGCTGCCAGCGCCTCGCGCCCGGACGAGCGCCCGTAACCGGATTTCCCGAAGCCGCCGAAGGGCGACATGACGTTGATCGTCTTGTAGGAGTTGATCCAGAACGTGCCCGCGCGGACCTTGGCGGCAACGCGGTGGGCACGTCCGACATCCTGGGTCCAGATCGCACCCGCCAGGCCATAGGGTGTGGCGTTGGCAATGGCGATGGCTTCATCCTCGGTGTCGAACGGGGTGATGCCGACGACGGGACCAAAAACCTCTTCGCTGGCGATTTCCATGTCCATGCGGACGCCGTCGATCACCGTGGGCGCATAGAAATAACCGTTGCTCTTGGCCAGATTGGCGGGCTTGGCCCCGCCGGTGACCAGGCGCCCACCCTGATCCACGGCGGTTTTCACCATGCTCTGGATCTTCTCATATTGGCGCAGATTGTTGATCGGCCCCATTAGCGCGGAACGGTCCATCGGTGCGCCGACCGGAATGGTCGCTGTGGCGCGGCCGTAAAGGTCGACGAATTTCTGGTGGATCTTGCTGTGGACCAGAATGCGCGACCCTGCCACGCAGCTTTGCCCCGCGCCGCCAAAGATCGCCGCCTGCGCCCCCGGAATGGCGCGGTGGATATCGGCATCGTCAAAGATGATATTGGCCGATTTTCCACCCAGCTCCAGAATGCAGGGGACGACATTGCGCGCCGCCGTCTCGGCGATCTTCGCCCCCGCAAAGGCCGACCCGACAAACACCACCAGCCGCGTGTCGCGGTGTTCGATGGCCTTTTGCCCGGCCGTGGGCCCGGCGCCGGCGATGACGTTGACCAGCCCCTTGGGTGCACCTGCCACTTCAACCAGCCGCGCCACCACCAGGGTGGAATGCGGCGACAGCTCGGACGGTTTGATCACCACGGCATTGCCCGCGCAGATCGCAGGCGCAACCTGCCAACCGCAGGTGAACAGCGGCGCGTTCCACGGCGTGATCTGCACCACCGTGCCATAGGGCTCGGGGCGGGTGTAGTTCAGGTGGCTTGTCGGGACCGGGATCACCTCGCCATGCATCTTGTCGGCCCAGCCGGCATAATACTCGAACATCTCAGCGATGCGCACCGCCTCGCCCGCGATGTCACGGATCAGGCGACCGGCCGACAGCGCTTCAAGCTCTGCCAGCAGCGCTGCCTTTTCGCGCACCATCCGGCCCACGTTCCACATGATGCGGCCGCGCTCGGAGGCGGTCTTGGCCCACCATTCGGCCTGCGCACGCGCAGCGGCGGCGTGGGCGGCATCGATCACCGCCTGGCCGGCATCGGCATAGCTTTCGGTCTTCTCGCCCGTGGCGGGATCGTAAAGCTGGACGGCATCCCCGTCGCCCGCCATCGCCTCGCCCGCGACAAGGCTTGCCACATGGTCAAAGCCAAGAAGGTCGCGCATCAGCTCGGCAATCCGCGGGGCCGAGGTCATCGGAGTCAGATCGTTCATCGGGTCACACCTTTTCCACAGAGTTCGGCCGATGGGCCGGATCGCCCAGGCGGGTGAAGTCGTCGGCATCGGCCACGCCCGACACTTCGGGCGACCACAGAACCCGCGCCAGATCGGCGATAGGCAGATCCGCCCCGTTCTGGGCCGCAAGCTCCAGCGCCAGCCGCAGATCCTTGCGCATCAGCCCCGACGAGAAGCCGGAATTGAAGTTGCCCGACATCACCCAGTTCGGGAAGTGCACCTCGGACAGCATGCTGCGCCCCGAGGCGGCGTTCACCACGCGCAGCGCATCGCCGGCGTTGACGCCCGCCGCCTCGGCCAGACGCAGGCCCTCGGCCGTGGTCAGCATGTGGCAGGCGACCAGCATGTTGTTGACCAGCTTGGTCACATTGCCCGCGCCCGACGCACCCACATGCAGGACCTTCGCGCCCATCGCCGTCAACTGATCCTGCGCCGCGACGAAATCGGCCTCGTCCCCGCCGATCATGAAGGACAGGTTGCCGCTGCCCGCCCCAGCCGGGCCGCCCGAAACCGGCGCGTCAAGGAAGCCGTGGCCGCGCGCCGCCAGATCGGCCGCGATCTGGCGGCTGACCGCGGGTTCCGAGGTCGAGGTGTCGATCACCACGCGCCGCGACAGGTCGCTGTCCAGCAGCCCCGAAGCCTCGATCACCGAGAGGACATGCTGTGCGGCCGGCAGCGAGAAGACCACGACCTCGGCCGCGCGGAACACGGCAAGCGGGCTGTCGACGATCGTTATCCCGGCGCGGGCGGCTTCTGCGCGCCGCCCTTCATCCAGATCGAAGCCGACGACGGCAAAGCCCTTGCCGGCCAGCGTCTTCGCCATCGGCAGGCCCATCGCCCCCAGACCGACAACCCCGGTCGTGACCTGAATATCCTTCGTCATCGCAACATCCCTGTGGATCTTGCGGGGACCTTGGCGCACCTCGGGGTCGGTGCCATCGGCGGCCCCGGGGCTGCAGATGGCACCCGCTTCTGAAGCCCAGATTTCCCCGCCCGCGTGTTTCCCGCAAGCGGCAGGTTGGTGAAGCCTGCGTTGCCCACCCGGCAACACGCGCCTCAGTTGCGAAAGGCGACCATCCGGTCCGACAGGAAGGTCGCTACCGCATTGACCGAACGCGGCAATCTGCGCCGCGCGCGGACGCTGACATGGGCCGAGGCGGTATGCAGCAGCGGCTCGTTGATCTGGCGGATCAGCAGGTCGCCGCGGGCTTCCTGTATGGTGGCGGAAAAGCGCGGCAGGAAGGTGATGCCCAGACCCGCCGTTACATAGCGGATCAACAGGCCGATGGAATCAGTCTCGACCGTCGGGCGGAGGCTCAGCCCCCGGTCAGCAGCGGCGCGTGCCACCAGCCGGTGGATCGCGTGACTCGAGTTCAGGATCGCGAAGGGCTGCTCCAGAACCGTGGCCAGATCCAGCACCTCTTGCCCCGCCAGCGGCGACGAGGGCGGCAGGATCGCGCAGAGGGGCTGGCGCGCCATGGCCAGGCTACGGGTGCCCGGCAACAGGATCGGGTCATAGGCCATAGAGATGTCGACCTGCCCCGAGGCGACAAGGCGCTGCAACTCCTCGGACCCGGCCTGCCGGATCTCGAAGCGCAGGTTGGGAAAAGTTTGCATGATAGCGGGAAAGGCATTCTGCATCAGGTCGGCGGCAAATCCCTCGCCTGCGCCGAGGCGAATAATCGCCCGAGTCTCGTCGCGGAACTGGCCCAGCATGTCGAGGATATAGTCCTGCTCTTCGGACATATGGATCGCATGTTCCACCAGCATCCGCCCGGCGTCGGTCAGGTTCATGCCCTGCGAATGCCGCTCGAACAGCCTGACGCCCAGCCTGATTTCCGCATCCGACAGCTTACGCGAGATGGCCGAGGGCACGATCCCCAGCCGTTCCGCCGCCCGCCGGATCGATCCTTCCTGCGCGATGACCACGAACTCGCGCAGGAACTTCAGATCGAAGGCATCCAGCGCTGCGGGCGATGCCGTCATGCCAGGGTCCGCCGGATCAGCGCCAGCCAAAGCGCCGCCCCCTGCCCCAGCAGGGCATCGTCAAAGTCGAAGCGCGGCGAATGCAGGCCCGGGTTTTCGCCCTCGCGCGCCGCACCCAGCCACAGATAGGCCCCCGGACGCCCCTGCAACATATAGGCGAAATCTTCGGACGCCATGCTGGGGCCGCCGGCCACCGGCGACAGCCCCGCATCCTGCGCCGCCTGCAGGGCCAGCGCCGCCGCGTCAGGGCTGTTGACCGTGGCGGGATAGCGGCGCTGGTATTCGACCTCCGCCGTGCAGCCCTGCGACTCGGCAATGGTCCGGGCAAGGCGGCGCAGGTTGTCCTCCAGCAGATCGCCGGCGCTTTGGGAAAACCAGCGGGCCGTGCCTGACAGCACCGCCCGTTCGGGCGATACGTTCCAAGCGGTGCCGGTATGCACCTGCGTCACTGTCAGAACGGCCGGGTCCAGCGGGTCGATCCGCCGCGCCGGGATTTCATGCAGCGCGAGGCCAAGCGCCATCGCGGCAGAGATCAGGCCTTCGGACAGATGCGGCATGGCGGCGTGGCCGCCCCGCCCGCGCAAGGTGATGTCCCAGACGGCAAAGGCCGCCATCATCGCGCCGGGGCCAGCGACCACTTGCCCCGGCGCCAGCCCCGGCCAATTGTGCAGCGCAAAGACCTGGTCGCAGGGGGCGTGATCGAAAAGCCCGTCCTCGATCATCACCCTCGCGCCGCCGTCGTTTTCTTCGGCCGGCTGGAAGATGAACTGCACGCTTCCCCGTCCCTCGGCCCGTCCCTCGCCGCGCGCCCATGCCTCAGCGGCCAGGCGGGCGGTCAGCAAAAGCGTGGCCATATGGCCGTCATGCCCGCAGGCATGCATGACCCCCGGCGCGGACGAGGCATAGGGCAGCCCGGTTTCCTCGGTGATCGGCAGGGCATCCATGTCGGCGCGGATGCCGATGCTCGGCCCGGATCCATCGCCAAGCGTGGCAACGACCCCGGTTCCGGCGATGCCGCGCCGAACCCGCAGCCCCCAGCTTTCCAGAAGCCCGGCGACGATGCCCGCGGTACGGACCTCCTTGAACCCGAGTTCGGGGTGGCGATGGAAATCGTGCCGCCAGGCACGGGCCTCGGCCAGATGGGACGCAGAGATGGTCATGACCCGGCCCCTTCAAAATCGCCGAACCGCAGGATCACCCCGCCAAGGCGGGTCGGCTCCGGCAGTACAAGGAACCCGTCCTGCCAATGATGCGCAAGGCCAAGTACCCCGGCACGCTGCGCCACCTCTTGCGGGCTGCGGGTCTGGAGGTCGATCGCCATGACCGAGGGATCCTCTCCCTTCCAATCGGCGGCGCGGCCATAAAGCGCCTCGAACCCGGCGGCATCGGTTACCCGCCAGCTTCCCCGCGCCGTGGCGATCTTCAGCACATCGCCCTGCGGCGCGGGGACTTGATCATGGACACGGGCAAGCCAACCCGCCAGATCGGCGGCAGCTTCGCCCGCGACGATGGTCAGCCCGGCAATTCCGGTCACGCCGTTCGGGTGATCCATCCAGTCAGGATATTCGATCAGGTCGCGGCGGAACTGCTGGCAGGCGAACAGCGACAGCCGGGGATGATCCGCATTGGCAAGGATTTCAAGCTGGGTCTTGGTCCGGTCCGGCGCCCCGTCCTGGCGCGTCACATCGCGGCCGAAATGCACGGTGCCGGTGACGGCGATCCCCCGCGCACGCAGGCCCGCCGCATCCGCCACGGCATCTTGACTGTTCAGCGCGGTCAGGCAGACCCCCTCGCGTTCGGCCAGATACGCCTCGACATGGCGACCAAAGCGGAAACCGTTCGCCTCATGACCATCCAGCAGCGCGGGGTCTCCGATGGACACCACCTCGAACAGCTGGCCGCTGAAGATCAGCACCATTGTCGATGTGCCCCAGGGATGCTGGCTGAGACCGCGCGACAGGAAGCCAAGGGCCATGTAGGTTTCTCGCGCCTTGGGCAGATCCCTGACGCAGACAAGCGCATGGTCGAGGCCAAGCGACGGAAGGCTCATTCCAGTTCTCCGATGAGGATACCGAGCTCATGGGGCGGGCGGGCCCGGCCCTCCAGGGTGCGCCCCTTGGGTCCGATGAACAGGGCGCCGGCGGGCACGTTCTCAGTCACCACCGCGCCCGCGGCCACAACCGCGCCCTCGCCGATTTCGATGGGGCCGATCAGTTTCACCCCGGCACCGATGATCGCGCCGCGGCAGATCTTTGGGTGCCGCCCCTCGCCCCGGTCGACAAGATTGGTGCCGAGCGTGATGCCGTGCCAGAGGCTGACATCCTCTTCGATCACTGCGGTCTGCCCGATGACAAGGCCAAGGCCGTGGTCGATCCAGACGCGGCGGCCGATCTGGGCCTCGGGCATGATGTCGGCACCAAAGGCGCGCAGGAAACGCGTCTTCAGCGCATGGGCCATCGTCGCCCGCCCGGCGCCGCTCAGATGATGGGTGAACCGGTAGGCCAGTAGGTTCTGCAGCCCATTGGCGAAAAGCAGGCTGGTCACCGCGCCGCCCGGATCCTGATCGCGCGAGGCGGTGACGCGGCAATCGTCGCGCAATATGTCGAACAGCGCCCCGCCGGGGGCGGCGAGCGGCGCTGCAAGCCGCAGGAAGCCCGCCGCCACATCGACCGGCAGGGCCTGTGCCAAAGCCCCGGCGATCAGCTCGCCGTCATGCAGCATGGCTTCAAGGTCCAGCCCCAGCAGATCGCTCAGCTGCGGATCGCGCAGGACCAGGGCGCGGGCATCTTGTAAGAACGCATCGGGCGCGGGAAAGGCCGTCGAGCGCATCGTTTCATTCATGGGAACCACTGCAATCACGGAGCCGATCACCCTCAGCTTACGCTGCTGGAAGTTGCCGTCACCCACAAAACTGACATGGCTGTGTTCGCAAGGTGAGAACGCCGCTTGGGATGTCGGGTTCTGACGCCGGATCCGCGGCGCGGCTCACGGACTACGGCCGCCGGATGGTCCGGCGGCCGCTTCGGTTCTGGCTTCAGATGCTGCGGCCGGTCATTTCGCTTGCGATATGGTCGGCCTGCCGGATCGCCAGCGCGACAATGGCCAAGGTGGAGTTCTCGGCCGCGCGGGTGGTGAGTTGTGCATGGTACAGGCGGCGGCGCCTTTACCCTGCCGTCAGCCGGCCCGCCCCACAAGGGCAGAGGTAGGGTCGACCAGCGCCAACACGATGTCAGGTGGTTCAGCCCCGGCTCACAGCGCAACTCGCACGCCTGTCCTGCGTCGATGACAAACTCGCCAAGAGCCTCAGCCCGATCGTGGAACGGCGCCGTTTCGAGGGTGCCCCTCGAGATGCCCCGCCTTGGCCCGTTCAACTGCGCCGAGCTCAGCGGCGACCAAGCCTCAGCCTCTGCGGCCGTCTGCTTGGTGACATGCAAAAGCCCCCGCAGGGGGGCTCGTCAAACGTTGACTCAGCGTTGACTGGGAATGCGCATGCGAAAGCCCCGCGGTTTGGCGGGGCTGCATGTCTTTGATATTGTTTTGTATTTTGGTTGCGGGAGTAGGATTTGAACCTACGACCTTCAGGTTATGAGCCTGACGAGCTACCGGGCTGCTCCATCCCGCGTCCGTACCCGCGGGCTGTTTTTCGAGCGAGCGGGGAGTAATTATTGACATCGTATATTGAGAGTTGTGCTTCTTTCTAGGTTTGGCGGTGACCTACTCTCCCACGTCTTGAGACGCAGTACCATCGGCGCGGCGGCACTTAACTGCCGAGTTCGGAAAGGGAT
>Ga0209643_1000990_pt1 | contig 32796 bp, 27 predicted proteins | sample AutmiccBRH37_all_FD_187383 | JGI IMG/M metagenome (GOLD analysis project Ga0209643, IMG submission 187383) | Deep subsurface microbial communities from Mt. Terri, Switzerland - Autotrophic microbial communities BRH/37_all (SPAdes) (version 2) | ecosystem: Environmental > Aquatic > Deep...
CGTGTTGATGGCAATTGTGATATGGCTGAACTGGACAATTTAATAAATGAAATGCACCTAAAATGAGTTATTTTTCAGATATATATAAAGGAATAAAAACCTTGCTGACAGGGATGTCGGTTACAGGAGGCTATTTTATTCGCGCACGAAAGGGCGCAATTACGCAACAATATCCCGACAACCGAGAAACGCTTAAAATGTTTGATCGATTTAGAGGTGAAGTGGTGATGCCACACAATGCCGATAATCGTCATTATTGCACCGGTTGCCAATCTTGCGAAATCGCTTGTCCGAATGGTTCCATAGAAATTATTTGGGACAGGGCGGTTGACCCGGAAACAGGAAAAAAGAAGAAAAAAATAGACAAACACATTTACCATTTATCGATGTGTACAATGTGTGGTTTGTGCATTGAAGCTTGTCCGACCGACGCCATTGTTTGGGCTCCGAATTTTGAGAATTCTGTGTATGACAGAAGTAAATTAACTAAAATTTTAAACCAACCAGGTTCATCTGTTTTAGACGGAATAGAAGATTAATATTATGGAAACAATTATATTTTACATACTCGCAGCAATTATTATTTTATTTGCCGTTGCTTCAGTAACCAGCAGAAAAATTTTAAGGGCAGTTATTTACTTGCTTTTTGTGTTGATAGGAATTGCAGGACTTTATTTTTTAGTTGATTACAACTTTTTAGCCGCAATTCAACTTACGGTTTATGGCGGCGGAATTATTGTGTTGTTCATTTTTGCCGTGTTGCTTATTCATCATGTGGAACTTGAATTGGAAAAAACAGCTTTAAAGAAAAAACTTATTGCCGGAGCTCTAAGCGCTGCGGGATTAGCCGTAACGCTTTGGGCAATTTCTACCTACCCTTTTCCGGTTACAGACACTTATACTTCCGTAGAAGTTGCCGATATAGGTCTATTATTATTGAGTTATGAAGATGGCGGATTTATATTGCCGTTTGAAGTAATCAGTGTGCTGTTGGTAGCCGTGATGATTGGCGCAATTGTAATTGCAAAAGGAAAAAAATTGATGGAAGACGGAAGTCCGAAGACCGAAGACCGAAGTAAATAATTAATATAAAAAATGGAAATAGGATTTAAGTTTGAGAAATTAATTATATGGCAAAAAGCTATGGATTTTGGGGAAGAAATTGATGTTCTGTCTAAAAATTTTCCGGCGAACGAAGTTTTCAATTTAACTTCCCAAATAAAAAGAGCTGTAGATTCAATTGCTTTAAATATTTCCGAAGGTTCCATTGGTCAGACAAACCCAGAATTTAAAAAGTTTATGGGTTATTCAATTCGATCTTTAGCAGAAGTTGTGACTTGTTTGCATAAAGCTTCCAAAAGAAAATACATTACCGAAATAGAATTTAATCAACAATATGAAAATGCTTTCAATTTAATGAATATGATGGTTGCATTTAAAAATAAAATACAATGAAAAAACTTCCGACTTCCGTCTTCGGTCTTCTGACTTTAAAAAACAATAAATTATGATTGCAGGTATAAGCATTTACGATATTTTAACCCTCACAAGTATCTTATTTTTCATAGGAGTTTACGGGTTTTTCACAAGAGAAAACTTGATAACGGTATTGATGTCAGTTGAATTGATTTTAAACGCTTCAGCCGTAAATTTTGTGTTGATCAACACTTATTTGTATCCGGATTTACTTCAGGGCGCTGTGTTTTCAATTTTTATAATTGCCTTGGCCGCTGCGGAAACAGCGTTGGCCATTGCCATTATTATCAACTTGTACAAACTCATTTACTCTGTTGAAGTGAAGGATACGGAAACGATGAAATATTAACGGGTTTGGTTAAAAAAATAAATAGACAAAAAATTTAAATTATAAAAAATGGATTTTAGTTATACCATATTAATTCCTCTGATTCCTTTAGCGCTATTTCTAATTTTGGGATTGTTCAGCAAAAAAATACCGGCTTCAATATCGGGTTGGTTAGGCTCATTGGGTTTAGGAACATCCTTTGCATTGTCGTTATATACTGCATACCATTATTTTATGGACGGCAAACTGGAAGGTGTTTATCAAACCTTTATTTATAAACAAACCTGGTTGGTGTTTACCGATAAATTGCATATCGATTTAGGCGTCATGGTCGATCCAATCTCTGTGATGATGATGGTTGTGGTAACCACTATTTCTTTTATGGTTCATTTATACAGCCGAGGTTATATGCACGGAGATGACGGTTATACCCGATTCTTCTCCTATTTGGCGCTGTTTAGCTTTTCGATGTTAGGATTGGTGATGGCGACTAACTTGTTTCAAATGTATATTTTTTGGGAATTGGTTGGTGCTTCCTCATTTTTATTGATTGGTTATTACTACACAAAACCATCCGCAGTGGCCGCCGCGAAAAAAGCATTTATTGTAACGCGTTTTGCCGATTTGGGTTTCTTAATAGGAATTCTTTTAATCAGTTATTATACAGGCACTTTCAATTTCCAGGACTTAACAAGTCAGGAAGGACTCTTAATCGCCGGCTGGGGCGCTTCCGCATCCTTTATGGGATTGTCGGTTTTCACTTGGGGATTAATTTTAATTTATATGGGTGGTGTCGGTAAATCGGCGATGCTTCCTTTCCATATTTGGTTACCGGATGCAATGGAAGGTCCAACACCAGTTTCAGCTTTAATTCACGCAGCAACAATGGTGGTTGCCGGTGTGTATTTAGTGGCGCGGTTATTTCCAGCCTATTATTTTGTGGATGAAGGATTTGCATTGCAGGTCGTCGCTTATGTGGGTGCAATTTCGTCCTTGGTTGCCGCTTTAATTGCCATTACACAAACAGACATAAAACGCATATTGGCATTTTCAACAATGTCTCAAATTGGTTATATGATGTTGGCATTGGGCGTTTCAAAATATGAAGGACACGAAGGCTTGGGTTATATGGCTTCTATGTTTCATTTGTTTACCCACGCAATGTTTAAAGCCTTACTGTTCTTAGGTGCCGGTTCTGTGATTCACGCAGTTCACAGCAACTATATGAAAGATATGGGAAGCTTAAGAAAGTATATGCCAATTACGCACATCACTTTTTTAATTGCGGCACTTTCTATTGCAGGATTTCCCGGATTCGCAGGTTTCTTCAGTAAAGATGAAATTTTAGTTGCAGCTTTTGAAAACAATAAACTTATTTATTACAGCAGCGTTTTAGTGGCAGGATTGACCGCTTTTTATATGTTCCGATTGTATTTTAATATTTTTTGGGGTGAAGACAGAAAATACAAACACACACCACACGAATCTCCGCTTTCAATGACCATTCCGCTTATATTTTTAGCATTTATGAGCATCGCCGGCGGTTATATTCCTTTTAGTCAATTTGTGACTGCAGATTTGATGCCGTTTGAAGCCCATTTAAATATTCCTTTAGCCGCTATAGCTTCATCAGTGGGAATTATCGGAATTATCATCGCATTTATTTTCTATAAAAAACCAAGTGAATTGTCGAAAAAATTCTCAAATGCTTTTGGAGTGATTTACACATTTATCTACAACAAACTTTATTTTGATGAATTGTACCTCTTCGTCACAAAGAAAATACTTTTTGGAATTGTCGCTTTTTCAGCCTCTTGGTTCGATAAAAATGTGGTGGATGGTTCTATGATTGGCATTGGAAACGTTACCGTTTCCGTTGCAAATAAAATTAAGGGAATGCAATCGGGTAAATTACAGGATTATGCTATGTCATTTGTTGGCGGTATTGTTGTGATTGCAATGGTTGTTTTTTATATATGGATAAATTAAATTAATACAATGGATATTTTATCACTTTTTGTAGTCGTACCGGTTTTAATTGTTTTGGCTCTATCATTTTTTGCCAAAGACTTAAAACAAGCCAGATTGATATCGGTAGTAGGAATGGGAATTCAGTTTGCCATGTCCATCAACTTAATTTTTGCTTACTTAAAAGAACGTGCCGTAAATATGGGCATTATGGTTTTTACCAAAGATGTTGTTTGGTATGAAACTTTTAATATTCATTACAGTATTGGTGTTGATGCCATTTCGGTGGTGATGATTACCTTAACCGCTGTGGTGCTATTGGCCGGTATCTTTATTTCCTGGAAAATAGATGATTTGCCTAAAGAATTTTTTATATCGCTCATCGCTTTGTCATCGGGTGTTTTTGGTTTCTTTATTTCAACCGACTTGTTTACGATGTTCGTGTTTTATGAAATAGCCGTGATACCGATGTATTTGCTGATAGGTATTTGGGGCTCTGGGCCAAAAGAACATTCGGCGATGAAATTAACGTTGATGTTAATGGGTGCTTCAGCCGTTTTATCCGTTGGAATATTGGGTATATATTTCAATTCCGATGCCGATGGCGGTGCTTTAACCTTTAACATTTTTGAAATAGCGCAAGTCAACATTCCGGAAGCTGCACAAAATATATTTTTTCCATTGACATTTATAGGGTTTGCGGTTATCGGAGCTTTGTTTCCATTTCATACCTGGTCACCATCCGGTCACGCTTCCGCACCAACCGCAGTTTCTATGTTACACGCTGGTGTGCTGATGAAGTTAGGAGGTTACGGTGTATTTAGAATCGCCATGTACTTGTTGCCTGTAGGCGCTTTAAACTGGTCCGATTTTTTCTTGGTCTTGGCCGCTTTCGGCGTTATTTACGGAGCCTTCGGTGCCATTATGCAAAAAGATTTAAAATATGTGAATGCTTACGCATCTGTAAGCCACTTGTCTTTGGTTTTATTTGCTTTGTTGATGTACAATAAAACAGCTTGGACAGGTGCGATTATCCAATCATTGTCGCACGGTTTGCTAACCGCTATGTTCTTTGCTTTAATCGGAATGGTTTACGGAAGAACGCATACGCGGGAAATCGCAAAATTGGGCGGTATTATGAAAGTACTGCCATTTATAGGCGCCATTTATGTAATTACCGGTTTGGCTTATTTAGGTTTGCCTGGCTTTAGTGGTTTTGTGGCTGAAATGACGATTTTTGTCGGAGCTTTTCAACATCCTGATATGTTCCGCAGAATATTGACCATTGTGGTGGTTTCTTCCATTGTGGTAACCGCCGTATATATTTTAAGAATGGTGGGCAAAATTATGATGGGACCTTTATCTAATGAGGAATATAAAGATTTGCCAAAAGCGACCTGGTTTGAAAAAACCGGATTGATTTTATTGCTGATACCGGTTGTTATGATTGGTGTTTTGCCATTGGGTTTAAGTGAAATGTTAAAAGAAAGTATCCAACCATTTTTGGAAAGGTTATTATAAAAATCAAATAAAATGAATTTAGAAAGTTTTCTATTAATGCGCTCGGAAATAGGATTATTGGCAATTTTATTATTGTTAATCATCTTCGAAATATTTTCTAACAAAAAACAAAAAGCAGCGGTCATCCCTTTTGCGCTGGTTTTATTGGCAATCAATACTGCACTTGGTTTTCTGCCATTGGCTTCGGGTGAATTGTTTGGCGGAATGTTTAAAACAAACGCGCTGTTGTATTTCTTTAAAACAACTTTAAGTTTGGGCGTTTTAATTTTATTGCTGCAATCGGCCGACTGGCTGAAAGAAAAAGTGGTCGATGAAAATAAAGCCTCAGAATTTTTTATGTTGATCATTTCATCCCTGCTCGGAACTTATTTTATGATTTCCGCAGGTGATTTTTTAATGTTTTACCTTGGTTTGGAATTGGCGACACTTCCTGTTGCCGCTTTAGTGGCTTATGATACTTACAAAAGAGTTTCTGCTGAGGGCGCCGTTAAATACATTTTATCTTCGGCATTGGCTTCCGGAGCTGCATTATTTGGTATTTCATTGTTATACGCAACCACCGGTACCATTTATTTTGATTCGATGGCCGAAATATTGACAAGTTCCAATTTATCCATTTTAGCGTTTGTGTTTTTCTTTTCGGGATTGGCATTTAAAATCTCGTTGGCGCCATTTCATTTTTGGACGGCTGATGTTTATGAAGGCGCACCCATTAATGTCGCTTCCTATTTATCGGTAATTTCAAAAGGAGCCGCGGTACTTATTTTAATGATCCTTTTATTCACGGTCTTTAAACCATTAATTGAGGTTTGGCACAAAATAATTTATATTGTAATTATTGCCACAATGTTTATTGGTAACCTGTTTGCGATACGGCAACAAAATTTGAAACGTTTCCTGGCCTATTCATCTATTGCACAGGCCGGTTTTATATTGTTGGGCTTAATGTCGGTCGACAATTTAGGAACCGCAACCATCGTTTATTTTGTGGCTGTTTATATTTTCTCAAACTTAGGTGCTTTTGGCGTTGTTCAGGCGATTTCTTCTTTTTCAAACAAGGAAAACATCAACGATTATGAAGGACTTTACCGAACCAATCCTAAATTGAGTTTGTTAATGATGTTGGCATTGTTTTCATTGGCAGGTATACCGCCATTGGCCGGTTTCTTTGGTAAATTCTTTTTGTATACCGCGGCCGCAAGTCAGGGATATTACATTCTGGTATTTATTGCGGTGGTAAATGCAACCATTTCTTTGTATTACTATTTGTTGGTGGTAAGAGCGATGTTTTTAAGACAAAGCGACCAAGCCATTCCTTATTTCAGAAGTCCGGTTTATATGCGCTTGGGATTGATTTTGGCGGCAATCGGTATTTTAGTGGCTGGGGTTTACAGCCCAATTTATGATTATATATTTTCAATTAGCAATACATTTTTAAATTAAGAAACTATGGGACTTGGAGGAAATCATTTATTTGGAAGCATCGGCGAAACAAGAGTTACTTTTGTTGAAAAAGGTGTGGATGAAAACCGTAGGGATTTTTTAAAAAACCTTTTGGAAGTAAACGGCTTTGAAGTTGTTATTGAAGAAGATAAAATAAAAACAGAAGGCGATCCGCAAATGTATACTGTTGCGGTAACCGATATGACTTTTAACCCGACTGTTTGGGTTTTTCAACGCAGACTAAAAACGGCAGACGGCAGAATAGTTACTCAGGATTATTGGAACCAAAAAACCGAAGATACCGATCCGCACTACTGGAATTACGCTAAATAATTTTAGACAATTGCACTATTTCTTCTGCAATAAAATCAAATAAAACAGTATCAACTATTTGCTGTGTTTCATTTGGAAAACGCAGTTCAACTAGGTTAGTCCTTTCTATCCAGTTTTCAATTGCGGGAATATGCTTCTTTTTTAAAGATTTCAACACAGGAACGCCTAATTCCTCCAAAGCTTTGGCGTTAAAATGCTGCTCGTATTGGTTTTTCATAGGAATTACCATCAATTTCTTTTTTAAAAAAATGGCTTCTGCTGGCGTTTCAAATCCTGCGCCACATAATATTCCGGTACAAGAAGCCAGGCTTTTTTCGAATTTCTTGCTATTGATTGGCTTTATGTAAACATTCTTTTTCTGATAATAAGTTTGCGTTTCTTTAGAGAAAACTTTCCATTTAATGCCTTTAATTTTCGAAAGAATCGCAATGATATTTTCATCAGAATAAGCAGGCAAATAAACAGTATAATGGTCTTTTACGGTTCTTTTCAATAACCTGATGTCACTTCTGATAATTGGCGTGTAAACTTTATCATTGTATTTTTTAAAATGAAAACCATAATTGAGCGTACAACGTGCATAGTTTTTTATGATCAAACGTCCAATCAAATCTGTATAAGAAGGTTTTGGAACATTTTTAGAAAACAATGCGCTTTGATGACTTAAAGAAACGCATTTTACGCCTTTAAAAAAACAGGCCCACGCGGATATTGGCTCAAAATCGTTGATTACCAAGTCATAATCTTTAACCGGGCAGTTGATAATTTCTTTAATGACGCTAAAAATAGAATTTCGTCTAAATGTCTTCATAAAATCGATTCCGCCGTTTTTGCCAAAATAAAAACTTAAACCTTTATAAACATAATCAACGTTGTATGGCAAAACAATTTCGGCTTGCGTGCCGCTTATTAAAACATCAACCTGAGCACGTTTTAAAAGCGCCGGAATAATTTCCTTAGCTCGACTTAAATGTCCGTTTCCCGTTCCCTGGATGGCGTATAATATCCGCATTAAAATTTAAAATTAAAGTCCGCCATTAATTGCCCGAACAATTCCTTTGCAGTTTGGTCAATGGAATCAACCACCACCAAATTATCTTCCATTTCCTCTTTTTGGTAATGAAAATCTTCATATTTATAAATGCTCCACTGTTTGTTGTTATATTCCAAAGCCGTTAAATTCTCCACCCAATCGCCCGAATTTAAATAAGTCACACTTCCTTTATTGTTGACAACTTCTTTAATGTTTGGTTGGTGAATATGGCCACAAACCACGTAATCAAATTGATTGTCTATGGCGATTGTTGTGACGGTTTCCTCAAAATTATTGATAAATTTGATGGCAGATTTAACGCTGTCTTTAATCTTTTTGGACAAGGAAACTTTTTCTTTTCCGAAAAAATGGCTGATAGTGTTGACTGCCCTGTTGATAAGAATTAGAAAATCGTAACCAATGGCACCTAATTTCGCCAGCCATTTAGTATGTTTTATGGAAATGTCAAAAACATCGCCGTGAAAAAACCAAGCTTTTTTTCCGTCCAATTCCAGCACCACTTTATTTTTAATTGAAAATGTGCCCATATTAAAATCAACAAATTTTCGGAACATTTCATCATGATTACCAGTAATATAATGAATTTCTTTTCCTTCTGAAATCCAACCCATAATATATTTCAGGACTTTCATATGCGATTTTGGCCAATAGCGTTTGCTAAATTGCCAGATATCAATAATGTCTCCATTTAAAATTACAATAGACGGATTGATGCTTTTTAAATAGGACAACAATTCTTTGGCGTGGCAGCCATAGGTTCCTAAATGTACATCAGAAATAACAACAACTTCAACATTTCTTTTCTTCTTGTAAGAATTCACCTATCAGAAATTATATTCAAAATTGAATAATTTATAAGCGCAATTTCGGAAGTAACTGTTATTAAATAGTTTGGTGAATATTATATATAGGTTATCAATAAAATTAGGAGTAAAGTATGGCCAAATTTAGATAGCATCTTTTTTACAGTGATAAACATAGGCTGTTGGAATATTATCCTTAATTTTTTCAATATAACAAGAATCAAATATTTTTTGAAATTTTTTGAAAGGAATCTTTGAATACAATGAATGGGTATAATAAGCATCATTTGCCAATACATCATAAACATCTTGAATGATCCCCACTTGTTTTTCTTTTGAAAAAAATGAAAGTGGCATTGAGGCAATTACGGAATGAACCTCTTCCTGTATGTGTTTTTTAATATTTTCAGCACCGTCATTTATGATGACTAACCTTTCATCGGTTATGGATTCACGAACATGGTCACAAAAAGATTTATTTACTTCAAAAGCATACAATTTAGAATTTGGAGCCATGTTATTTAAAATTTCGCGCGTAATATTGCCGTGTCCCATTCCAAACTCAACAATAATTTTGTAATCCTCTTTTGGAATATATCTGCATATTTCAATCTCTACGCTTCTGCAAGATTGTGATATTGCACCGGTAACAAACAGGTTTTTTGTATAAGCGATGCTGGTTTTAAATTTTTGATACATTAAGTGTCGAATTTTTATTCATTATTTTCAAGTTCATTTCAAATAGTATCAATATTATAATAATTAAACGATTGCTTTTCCAAGGTAAACCAAGGTATTTCCTTTTTCAATTTCAAAGGATTCGTCTAATGAAGAAATTATGTGTATAAAACCGGTTTCATCCTTTAAAAAAACCGGTATTGCGTGTGCTTCAAATCCTATTTCCTTTAATAATCTATTAAAATGTTCCCGCGAATCAACGTTTACCTCATTTATAAACGGAAAATCTCGAACCACTTCACTTAAATTAATAAAATCATCTTTATGGGTAAATAATTGTTCATTTGAAATATCGACTTTATTGATCAGTTCGTCGGTTGATACAATTCTAAAAGCACCTTTTTCTCCAAAAATTCCGCCATATTTTTCAATTACATATTTATTCAAGCTCCGGCTGCCGGTTAATGCGAGTAAATAGCCTATATCATTTAGCTCAACATCTTCCAGTAATTCATCCTCATACACATTGCCTTTCATAGCTTCCAACCCAAGCAATTTTGCTCTATTAACATTGTCGATGTTGTTATCAATTATAACGACTCTTCTGCCATTTTTCTTTAAATAATCGGCTATTAAACGCGCAAAATTTGAACCGCCTATCATCATAATTCCGTCAGAAGATTTTAAAAACACCCCTGTTAACTTGGCAAACAAGCGCGCAGTGGTGGCATTTAGCAACACGGTTCCCAAAACAACCATAAAAACCAATGGCGTAATATATTCCGCGTCTGGTTCTCCCTGCATAGAAAGTTTCAATCCGAATAAGGAGGCGATACCAGCAGCCACAATTCCTCTTGGGCCTACCCAGCTTATAAATAGTTTTTCATTTAAACTTAAGCCTGAATTTGAGGTGCTTAAAAAAACGCCTAACGGTCTTAAAACAAAAACCACCAAGCCAAATAAAAGTACTGTTTCCCATCTGTACAGCAGCAACATATCACCAATATTGATGTTAGCAGACAGTAAAATAAACAATATTGAAATTAATAAAATGCTTAAGGATTCTTTAAAATAACGGATTTCCTTTAATTCCTCCACTTTTAGGTTGCCAAGAACCATTCCCATTATAACCACCGTAAGCAAACCAGATTCGTGGGCGAAGGAATCGGACAATACAAATACGGCAAGTACTATTGCCAAGGAAGCCACATTGAGCAGATAATGGGGAATTAATTTTTTTTTGATTGAAAAATAAAAGGCATAAGCTGAAGCAAAACCAATAGTAAACCCAACAACAACAATTTTTCCAAATTCAATTAAAGCTTCTAACGTATAATCATAGCCTTCACCAACCCTGATAAATTCAAAAATTAATACAGCAACTAAGGCGCCTATGGGGTCAATTAATATTCCTTCCCATTTTAATACGGTTGAAACATCCTTTTTTAATGGAATATTTCGCAAAATTGGCGCTATTACGGTGGGTCCGGTCACAATAATTAAGGCCGAAAATAAAAAAGATATTTGCCAACTGATATTAAAAATGAAATGGGTTGCAAACCCAGCACCAAAAAAAGTCACCAATGAACCCAGTGTGATTAATTTAAGAATCGCCGGTCCAACATTTAAAATTTCCTCTTTTTTTAATGTTAAACCGCCTTCGAACAAGATAATACTGATCGCCAATGACACAAAGTTAAATAAACGTTCGTCGGGAAACAACCCTTCAGTGCCGTTCCAAATAGGCTCCAGCCATTTTGTGCCGTCTGCAGAAATTAACGTTGATATTGGGCCAACCAATAATCCTATTAAAATTAAGGGCAAAATTGCAGGAAGTTTCAATTTCCAAGCAACCCATTGCGCAATAATTCCCAAGACAATAATTCCAGCCAATTCTAACATATATTCCTCTTTTGTGTGGGTTGTCATTTGTTGAAATTTAGACAACACCGCAAGATAATTAAATATATTTTACAAATCACCAAATGATGTTTTCGCCAAACTGACATTGTGATACTTTAATGGTAACTTAGTTTTAACAACCAAACCAATATGGCCTGAATATAAGCAACATCTATTTTTAATTTTTGTTTCTTTTGCCGTATTTATTGTTTGAAATTAATCAATTTTAATTCTTTTCTAAAGTAGTTTGGTATATTGTTTTATGTATATTTATTGCGTATTTTTAATAAATTATCTTTTAAATTAAAACGATTAACTATGGACAGTAAAATAGAAGAACGTTTCTCCTTTAAAAAACGGATAGCGAGTTTTGGCTACGCATTTAAAGGCTTTGTTTGGTTATTTCGTTTTGAACACAATTCCCGAATTCATCTTTTTTCCTTAATTATTGCAGTAATCGCCGGATTTTTCTTTCAAATTTCTACTGAAGAATGGTCATTGCTGTTTATTGTATCCGGATTTGTTTTTTCTGCGGAAGCCTTTAATTCTGCCATTGAGTTTTTGGCAGATGAAGTTTCATTGGAAAAACGCGACAGAATAGGAAAATCAAAAGATCTTGCCGCTACCGGCGTGCTTATCGCAGCTTTTGCTGCCGCCATTGTGGGTTTAATCATATTTCTGCCAAAAATAATGGCTCTTTTTAATTAATATAAACTATGAAAATAAATAACAAAATTCAGTCAATAATCTTATTCTTATATCTCTGGTTGTGCGTTGGATTCCCTTTGGGATTGTGGGTTTTATTGGCCGGACCTTCAAAATGGCTGGCTGAATACGCCCGTTCAACAGATATGGAAATGTCTAAAGAAAATATTTTAGGAAAGCTAATTATCATCGTGTATGTCATTGTGGCATTTTTACTGGCGCTTCTCTTCCATTGGATCATAAAATGGTCAAAAAGTAAGACTCTAAAATGGTTTATTCCCGGAATATTAACACTAATTCTGCTCACTTCAGTCTATATTTTTAGTTTCAATCCTCAATGGCTGATCAGCTATTCAGGTGGAGATCCCATAAAAAATATAGAAAATCACCAACAAAAGAATAAAGAGCAGCTAGAATTTGTGTATGGCGCCTATCCAAATGAAGAAATGATAAAATCGCTCAAGGAACAAGGATACGACGGAATCATTTCGCTGTTGCACGAAATGGTCATTCCGGCAGAACCCGCTTTGATGGAAGAAGAAAGCGAACTTGCTAAGAAATACGGCATCAAGTTAATTAATATGCCTATGATGCCCTGGATTTCAGGAAATGAGAAAACCCTGCAAGACGCCAAAAAATTCATTGAAACCGAGAAAGGAATTTATTATGTGCATTGTTATTTAGGGCGCGACAGGATCAATATTTTTAAATCGGCCGCTAAAAAATACGGGATTAAAACCAGCTCAGATAAAAATATAACCACCCGCAAAATGGAAGACCTTCCAGCCTGGGAAAGAGGCAGTTATTTTAAGTTAGAAGAAGGTGTTTATTTAACGCCCTACCCAACCGATGATGAATTCACCATGTTTGTTCTTAACGACTATTTTAAAACCGTTATTTCGTTGCTCGACAATAATGTGGCAGACAACCAACCTTGGATTGAAAAAGAAAAAAAGCTTTTTACAGATTATCCGATGAATTACATCCATTATCCGCTTTCGCCTACTTTTAACCAAAAAGATTTGGATTCCTTAAAAGCTGTGATTCAATCAAAAGAAAAACCAATTCTTATCCATGCATTTTTAACAAATGACCCGATTTCGAAATTTATTGTGAGCAATTATTAAAAAAGTTTGTTTGGAATAATAAATTGTGTTTTATTAAATGTTATGCGTCAGCAGAACTTTGGGAAATGAGCGTGAAAAGTATAACAAATACAAACAAAATAGAGAATTAATAAAATGAGAATTTTAGAAACAGATCGACTTTATTTAAGAGAGATGACTATTACCGATGCTGAAAATGCGTATCTTTTAAACCTCGATCTTGACGTGATAAAATATACCGGAGACGAACCTTTTGAAAGTGTCGAAAATGCAAAGATGTTCTTGGCAAATTACGACCATTATAAAAAATATGACTTCGGACGTTGGGCTGTGATAAATAAAACAAATGATGAATTTTTAGGTTGGTGTGGACTAAAATATACACCGAACATTGATGAATATGATATTGGATTTAGATTCTTTAAGAAACATTGGAATAAAGGGTATGCAACAGAATCTGCCAAGGCTTGTATTAATTTAGGATTCAGTAAATATAAAATGACTGAAATTGTTGGAAGAGCAATGAAAGAAAATTTAGGTTCAATTAGAGTATTAGAAAAAATTGGATTGACTTATCTAAAATCATTTGACTTTGAAGGACAAGAAGGTGAAGTTTATAAAATAGAAAATAAAAGCCGAACGCATAACAATGTATAAATTTATGCTCAAATCGGATTTAGTAAAAACCGACAAACATTCAATAAAACATTAAATAAGCTTTTCCTGATTTATTGCTACCATTCCCTAAAGGGCTTTTTAGCCAGCATCGCATTGTAATATTGTAATTGTCCGGTAACCTCCTCGCCCAGCCAGCTTGGTTTGGTAAATTCTGTGTTTTCCTTGGGAAGTTCAATTTCGGCGATGATTAATCCGTTGTTTTCGCCCAAAAACTCATCAACTTCAAAATACAGATGGTCGTTTGCGGGAATAATGTGCCTTATTTTTTCTATGATTGTTGGTTCACAAAGCATCAATAAATTTTCGGCTTCGTTTACGGGAATTTCCTTTTCCCATTCAAAACGGGTAGTTCCTGTGACGTTGCTAATTCCTTTTATGGTGATAAAGCCTTGATGGTCACGAATTCTTATGCGCACCGTTCTTTCGGGCACCGTCGATAAATAACCTTGTGCTATTTTATGGCTTTTTATGGCGTGTTTTTTAAAAGATCCTGAAACTAAGAATTTCCGTTCTATTTCTTTTGACATTTTTTATTTATCTGAATTTTAATTCCCAATTAAGTCCTACGGAATAAATCCAAAAGTAACTTCCCGGCTTAAAACTTATTTCCTGATGCGCAACGCCCACAAGAGCTCCCCAGGCATTTTGTTTGTTTGAAGACGTAAAATAATAGCCGGCATTCAGTTTTTGTGATTTCAAATCAATGATGGCATCTTCATTTCCTTCCAAACTGTATCTTTCAAATTCAGGAGAAAATCCCATTCCCAGCGAAACACTAAAATAATTGTCGGCATCACTTCTGTATTTTCTGTAATTTATCACGCCCGATTTGCTGGTTCCTGAATCTCCCGGCGTTAAATAAGGGCGAAAATTCCAATAACTGTTTCCTGTATACCAACCAACTGAACCTGTGTAAATAGTGGTAGTTGTGTTGTATTTTAAAGCCCTGAAACCCAAAGAAATCTCAAAACTCTTCGGCAACGATTTGTACAATTCAGCGCCATATCTTACATCGGGAAACAAAAAAGTGTTTGCAAATCCAACATTTACATAAGCATACAATCCCTTTGTAATTTTGGGGTACATATCCACCTCAAACTGAACGCCATTTTTATTAAAACTTCTTCTGAAATTCATTTTTGCCGCAATACTTCCATATTTTGTTTGTCGGCCATAATTCAGCGTATAATATTGCATCGGGTCAAAAGTTTCGGAATAGAAATCGACTAATGATTTAATTCCGATGGAATTGTAGCTTAGCGTTGTGTTCAATTTCTTTTTATAATCCAGTGCTTTTTGATCATTCGGATTTTGGTCCAACACCAGTTGTATGGTGCGCAAGGCTTCCTCCGGATTGTTGGAATTTTCCTGGGCAGTTGCTTTCAAATACAAAATCTCACCATCCGAAGGGAAATATTTCAACGCATTATCTGCCAATTCCAGCGCACTAAAAGGCGTATCTGCCCACAATTCATTGTTTATGGCAGCAATCCAATCGGTTTTTCTTTTTGGATCCTTTTCTAAAACATAGGAAAACTCTGCTTTTGCTTTTTTGTATTCCCCATCCCAAGAATAAGTGCTGGCCAAAAAAGAGCGGATATCGTGGTAATCGGGATATTTGGTTAAAATCAAAAGCAAGGTGTCCTGTGCCTGTTTCCGTTGATTGTTAAAAGCCAGTTCACGAGCATTTTTAAAGGCGGTGTCTGGGTCTCCTTCAAAAACTTTTTGCTGGCCAAAACTTTGAAAAACTGACAAAAATGTCACTATAAAAATCCATTTAAAACCTTTTGTTGCATTCATTATTTTAAGGAGTTTTTAAAAGTTAGGTATGTTTCATTCTTTGGATGCAATTTCAAAATACTGTCGATCAATGTAACTGCTTTGCCCAAATTATTCACTCGTTTGTGTGCCTGCGCCAGTTTAAAACTAAATTCGATACTTTTTATTTCATTTTCCCTGGCTTTCTGTTCCAGGTTAAGGGCCTTTTCATCTTGTTGGGACCACCAATACAAATCCATTAATGCACTATAAGTATCCTCGTAATAAGGCGTTCTTTTTAACACGTTTAAAAACTGCTCTTCTGCCCTTTTGTAGTTTCCTTCCCAGGCAAGGGTTCTTCCTTTTAAAGTACGGGCATCGGCATAATTAGGATATTCATTCAAGATGTAATCACATAACAATCTCGATTTTATAAACTCCTTTTTAAACGCTAAATCCCTGGCTGCAATAAAAATTTGATCATAGTTTAATCCTTTGGTCAAGGTTTCAATAGTGGCCAATTGCTCTTTTGAAAATTGAACTGCCGGTTGGGTATAGATGTTCAAGGAATCTGGGAAAATTTTATTTTTTTTGGTGATGTAAGCATTTAATTTTTTAAACTCGAGCAAGGAATCGGAAACAGTTTTTAACAATTCCGGTTCATTCACTTTATTCGTTCCAAAGTTTTCATTTATTTTATACAATTCGCCATCAGCATAAAAATAATCATTGTAAATATAATCATTGATGGTTCCTTTATACCTCATCAAAGGAATTTTGTGAATATTTCTAAATTGCCTTGCTGTATCCAAACCCTGACTTATCCAGGCGGTTTCTTTTAACTTATTAAACTTGTAATTGTTCATTAAAAATGAAAGCAAACTTGGTGTTATATCCCAATGCGATGATACGGATTTGAATTTTTCGGCTTTCTTCAGCATCGGACTATAAATTATTAAAGGCACGTGAAAACGGCATAATTTGTCTTTTTGCGCTATTGGAATAAGACGGTGATCTCCGGTAATAATAAAAATGGTGTTGTTATAATCGGGTCTTTCGGAATAGGCCTTCATAAAGTTTTCCAGAGATTTATCCGTATATAGCAAGCTGGCAAAAACTTCTTTGTAAGCAGTTATTACCTTTTTTTCAACCTTAAAAATTTGCTTTGAATTTAACAAACTGTCCACTTTTGCCAAATAGCTGTTTTTTAAAGGAAATTCAAAAGGTTCGTGATTGGTAAGTGTCATCACAATATCCAATCTCGGTTGTTTTTTACTGTCTAATTCGGCCAATGTTTTTCTAAATATTTCAGAATCGGGATAGCCCCAGGAAAAATCTTTTATATCTGCCTTTGTTTTCACATATTCCGATCCGAATTTATTTTCATCGATGATATGGTCAATTTCATTGTATTCCAAAAAATTAATTAACCTGTCAAAACTTGTTTCATGCCCGGCATAAAAAGAAGTTGTATAGTCATTTGCCTTTAAAATACTGATGAGGGAAAAATGGGAAGGCAATGGATTTATTTCCAAAAAACCCTTTTCCCCATAAGGCAGCGAGCCCAATAAAGAAGGGACACAACCAAAGGTTCTTCCGGTATTGCTCACGAAATTTTCCCAATACAGGGATTTCGAAATTAAGGAATCAAAATAAGGCGTAAATCCGCCATATTCATTTTTTCCCACAAATTCGCCGCCCAATCCTTCTACCATTATGATTACAATGTTTGGTTTTTCTTCCTGAATATTGAAAAAAGGAGACAAAACATCTTCAGTATTTTCGAAGGATTTCAAAAGCGGATAATCATTTCTGCCCGAGAAATTATAGGCATTTGCGGTGGTTTTTTCTTGCTGATACCTGTAAATATCAGCACAAAGGAAATACATTTTATTTTGGTATGGAACGTTTGATGATTCTGAAAAAATGATTTTTGCACTTCCAAAAACAATCACCAAAATAATGGCCGATGCAAATATTTGTCGTTCGTTGGTGAATTTATTAAAAATATAATTAATGCCTAAAAAAAGCAACGGCAACATCACAAAAGGCAAAAAATACAAGAGCGAAAAGGCTTCTGAAGCTTTCACTGTGGCAGACATATCATTTAAAGAGTAGCCTAAAAAATCTGCGCCCAAATTTACAAGTGTGGTGAGATGGTATTTAACCAAAGCAAACTGGCCAATGATGATGACACAAAACAACACTTTAATAAGGATATTTCCAATGGGTTTTTTAATGAAGAAAAATAGCAGATACAGTGGGAAAAACAACAAGCCAATTCCCAAACCGGCCCAAAAATCGTTGAGTAACTTATAGCCAAATGTGGTTGGCAGATTTGTTTGCTCAAGACCGTTTGATACCGTCATTATAAGCTCAAATAAACTTATTGCCCAAAAACTTACTATTAAAGAAAATGTCAAATAAATGTATTTGTAACTGTAATTGCCAAAATTTTTAAATTTCATATAAAGTTTCGTTGTCTTTAAATAATTATTTCACAGAGATTCACAAAGGAAAACAATAAGATTCACAGAGAAAAATATGGTAAAAAATCTTATAAGCATTTAGTTTGTGATCTGGGTAATTTGACCATAATCAATAATTATTAATTTGTTTAGCTCGTGGCCATCCCTTTTCTTGTCATTTCTCCCCATTTTTTCTTCTTGTTAAAATAGTAATCTATATTTCCCCTAATTGCCGCATACAATATAAATGGGTGCAACACAAAAGGTTCAAGCAAACTTATCATAATTAATTTAAAGCCGGTTCCCTTCTTTTTGTATTGATGGTAAGTAAGCTCTTCAGAAAAAATTGCCACAATGGAAAATAAAACGGCAAACAAATAGGCCAAAATAATGAATGCTAAAGCATAATCCCATCGCACTTCATTAAGTGCCGCCAAAATTATAAAGTATATGATACCTATTACTTCAATAACCGGGGCAAGCCTTTCATATAAGAGCCAATAAGGATAACTTAAAAGTCCGAGAGATTTGTATTTTGGGTTAAACGCCACTTTTCTGTGCATCCTAAGCGTTTCAATAGTGCCGCGCGTCCAACGGTTTCTTTGTGAAATAAATATTTTATAATTGTCCGGCGCTTCTGTCCAACATAACGGATCGGGAATATAAGCCACTTTATATTTTTGTTTGGTTTCTTCCATATACCTTCTCATTCTCACTATCAATTCCATATCTTCTCCCACGGTATTGGTGTCATAGCCACCAACCTCAATCGCAACTTTCTTATTAAACAAACCAAAAGCGCCAGAAATTACAAGCAATCCGTTTAGCCGGCTCCAAGCCATTCTGCCTAGAAGAAATGCTCTTATATATTCAAGAATCTGTGCTTTCTCAATTAGTTTTTTAGGAAAATTCACATCAAGCAGTTTTCCGTCTTTAATAATGCAGGAATTGGCAATTCTTATGACACCGCCTGTGGCAATTACCGTTTTGTCGGTGACTTCCAAAAATGGTTTTATCATTTTTTGAAGGGAATTTTCCAATAGCAGGCAATCAACGTCAATGCAGGCAACATAATCGCTTTTACTGATGTTCAAGCCCATATTTAATGCATCTGCTTTGCCTCCGTTTACTTTATCTACCACCGTAAGCTTTTCAAATGCGGGATTGGTGGATTTAAAAACGCCTGCGCGAATTGGTTTTGTCGGTATTTGTTGGTTGATGAGAAAATCAACTTTCACCAGGTCGTAAGCCACAATCATTTTTTCAAGACTGTCGTCTTTACTTCCGTCATTCACAATAACCACATCATAATTTACATAATGACTCGACAATAAAGAGCGGACATTTTCAATAATATTCAGACTTTCGTTATAGGCCGGGGCAATAATTGTAATGGAGGGGGAAATGGTTGAAGACAATATTTCCTTGTAATTCACAAAGCTGTTTTTCTTCATATATTCTATGGTCTCCTTAGAAGAGATCATCGCCAAAATAATATAGGATGCGATGGCGGTACAGGCATATATAAAAAATAAAAAATGAATGATTAATATGATAATCTCTACCGTACTTGTGTTCATAAATTAATTGTTTTCGATGAATTCAATTATTTCTGCATCTTTTGGCGCTGATAATAAGCGCTTAAAACTATGGAACTTTTCAATATTGAGAAGTTTAAAAATTTTTAATGCCGAAACCTTTATCTCAAAGTTTTTATGTTGAATATGTTCCTGCAAAAAGGTTTCGTCACTGGATTCAAAAACATTTTCCAACAATTTAAAAAATGCGATTTGCTCTTCCAAACTAAGCTCGTTAAATTTATTTTTTAGCACTTCTTTTGCTTCATAAACCTGCAAATGGCTTAACACTTGAATTGCTTCAACCCTTATTTTTTTATGCTGATGCTCCAATAACTCCAATAAGGTGTCTTTCGCCTCAAACTGATTGTAAATTTTAGACAATTTTATGGCAAAAATGACCACAGAATCGTTTTTGGATTTCAACCACGGATTTATGTTGGGAATTTCCTGTTCATCAAACCTCTGAAGCACTTCCAGCAATTGAATTTGGTCCCATTCTGATAAATGGGTTTGCAAAACATCCAAAAATTTTAATCCCTCAAAATGAAATAACGTAACTAAATATAGCTGCACTTCCTTTCGGATTTCTTTATTGGGATTGTTTACGTGAATTACAATTTGATCATTGACTTCCTTTACGTGGAATTGCGCAAGTTCCCTGATTCCTTTGGCCACCACATACCATTTTTTGCTTTTCAAACTGGACAACGCGTAATTTATGAGTCCGGTTTGAAAGTAAAGTTTTTGAATAGATTCGGCCATTTCGCCTGAGATTTCATTTCTTAACCGCAACAAGGTTGAAACCACAACCCGCCTCTTAAATTTATCGGGGACACAAGATTTTAATTTGTCGACAATAAGTTGTTGTTCTGCACTAACCTCCTCTTCCTCATTGCCGGAATATAAATAAGTTATAAGATTTGATTCATATTCATTTTGGTATTGCGCCACAATTTTTTCATTTTTTCTCAAACGGCTTCTCAATAATTTCAAATAAATAATGAGGATTGTAATAATCACCATAAAAAGTACAATCATTACCCATACTACTTGGATGATGGCTGGAGCATTTTTAAAATAATCAATGAAGTATTGATAACTTTTCATAATAATTGTTTGGGCGATTTAATTAACGCAACAATCTTTTGACGCGAATCACCAGTTCGTTGGGGCTAAAAGGTTTTCCCATAAAATCGTTGGCGCCTAAATTAAATGCCTTGAGCACCATTTCTTCCTGACCTGCGGCCGAAAAAACAATGATAGGCGTTTGCTTGTTCAATTTGTTTCGAACGTGGCTAATTACCTCTAAGCCACTAATAAATGGCATCATAATATCGGTCAAAATTAGCTCGGGATCGTGTTGCCCTATCAATTCAATAGCCTCCTTTCCATCTGCTGCAATCAGCAATTTGTAGCCTTCCTTTTCCAATCTGAACTTCAACAATAGTGAAAGCGTAGAGTTGTCTTCGGCCAAAACTATTTTTTTAGCATCACTCATTTTTTAATGATTTTAATTCTATTAATAATTCATCTTTCACGTGCTTAAAAATCTCTTTACAGGAATTTAGAAGTGTTCCGGCATCTTCTAACTCCTTTTCATCTCTAAATTTTTGAGTCAATTTATGTATGATTGGCCCCATTTCTGAAATTCCAAACATCGTAATGCTTGGCTTAATTTTATGGGTAGCTTCATACAAAGCCTTCCAATTTTTAAGTTTAAATTCCTTATTTACCACTCCAAAAAACTCATTAAAATCTTTGAGAAAGGATTCTATAAGCATTATTAATATGGCACTTTCCCCTTGGGTTTCTTCATATAAAAATTTTAAGTCTATGTATTTTTTTTCTTCTGTAGTTTCTCCGTCTCCGTTAGAAGTATCGGCGTATTTCAAATTCCTTTCTTTAGAAGGTTTTCCGTATTTTTCCAATATCGCATAGAGTTCCTTTGGCTTAAAAGGTTTAAAAATATAGTCCGTCATTCCCGAAGTTTTGGCGCGGCTAATATCAGCATTGGTGGCATAGGCCGTCATTGCTATGATCGGAATTTTGGCTGCTTTTTTAGAAATGTCATTTTTAATAATTTTTGAAGCTTCGTAGCCATCCATCACCGGCATTTGAATGTCCATCAAAATAAGGTCGTACATATTTTGTTGCACTTTTTTAACGCCTTCAATCCCATTATTTGCAATATCTACTTTACATTTCCATCGTTCTAACCTTGTTTTAGCCAACAATTGGTTTGTTTTATTATCTTCTACCAAAAGAATGGATAGCTCCAACGGTTCATCCAAAACAAATTCTGGTTCAACTTCATTAATATTCTCATTCACCAGGTCTTTTTTCAATGGCAGGGTTATTTTAAACACGCTTCCTTCTCCAAATATACTTTCAACTTTGATTGATCCATTTAACAAACCGACCAATTTTTTTACGATGGTAAGTCCCAATCCCGTGCCGCCATAAATTCTGGAAGTATCGCTCTTTGCTTGTGAAAATGCACCAAATACCGTATTTATTTTGTTGGAAACAATCCCGATTCCCGTGTCCCTTACCTCAAAATATATTTCTGAAGTGTCATCTGTTTCATTGAGTTGTTTTAAAGTAACTTGAACGGATCCTTTATTGGTAAATTTAACCGCATTGCCTATTAAATTCAGCAAAATTTGTTCTACCCTGGTTGGATCGCCAATGACCTTTATTGGAGTATTCGGGTCAATTTTAAGGTCTAAAGAAATCCCCTTCTCATCGGCCCTTAATTTCAATAATTTTAGAACCGTATTGAAAGATTTGTGCAGGTTGAAAGGAATCTCTTCAATTTTAAGCTTTTCAGATTCCAGCTTAGAAAGATCGAGCACATTGTTAATCAAAGAAAGTAAAATTTCGCCAGAATTTCGCATCGTTTCCATATGCGATCTCTGTTCGGGATTTAGCTCTGTTTCCAGCAACAAATCTGTAAAGCCAATGACGGCATTCAGCGGTGTTCTGATTTCGTGGCTCATATTGGCCAAAAACTCATTTTTAACTTTTAAAGATTCCTCAGCAAAATCCTTTGCTTTCTTTAACTCAAGCTCCGTTGAAATTCTTTGGGTAATATCGGTTCCAATTGAGATGTAAGTACCATTGACACCTTTTGACAACTGCCACTCAATCCATTTATAATCTCCGTTGGCCGTTTTAATTTTTCGTTTGGAAATGTCGGTAAAATCCTTTTGGTTTAAAAAAACATAATTGTAAATGGCATTTTTCACCTGTTCCGCCTCTTGTTGATTTTCATAAGTTAATTTCCACCATTTATCACCCATAATATCTTTTACGGTATAACCCAGCATTTTTTCAACAGAGGGTGATGCATAGATGATATTTCCTTCTTTATCGCTCACCATCAACATAGTTTCTAATCTGTCTAAGATGGTGTCGGACTGAATTTTGATTTCCTCGGTTTTTTTCCATTCTGTGATATCAACGCCTCCAGAAACAAAAATATTATTGGGGCCAAGCGAATCACGCCATTCAATCCATTTCATACTGCCATCCTTACAACGCATTTGCCGATCATAAGGTTTTGGGTCGACCTTGATTTTTCCTGAAGCAATATCACAAACTCTTTTTTTAAATAATTGCCCTTCCTCTTTTATGAAAAAAGTTAAATCCCACCATTTCTCTCCCAAAAGCTGATCGATTTTATAGCCAATTATTTTCTCAGTAGCGGGCGAAACGTAAGTAATTCGGCCGGTTCCATCACAAGAAATAATGATTAAATTAATTTCATTTAATAACGCTTCGGAAAGTTTTAATTTTTCAATTTCAGTATCTTTTTTCAATATGCTGTTTAATTTAAAAATGTTATTCTTTATGTTCTGTTGGGGGTAAAATTAATCTCAAACACTTGTAAATATAATTAAATAAAGCATTCAATAAAAATTAAACATAAATACCATTTTAAAATCAGTTTCACTTCCTCAAAACATCAAGATTCCCAATACAATTGAAGCAACTCCAATGGCTATTCCGGTAAAACTAAAAAAACCGGATGAATTTTTGTTATGCCTTTCCACTTTTAAAACTTCCTCTTTTTTAAGAACTGTGGCTACTTTTTCGCCATTTAGGCTTTTTATGCCAAAATATTTACCGTCGGTAAATTCAATAGATTCATAAATGTATTCATCGCCATTTGCCATAGTCACTTTTACATATCCATTTTGTTCAGCCTGGGCAGCCTCTTCCAAATTGGTGGATTTCTTATAAGTACTGCAGCTTTGCAGCAGCATTAAAACCAACATCAGCATTAAAATTTTGAGAAAATCTTTATTGAATGATTTTTTAAGAATGATCATTTTGAAGAAAATTTAAAGTTTGGAAAATTATCACAATTTACATTTAATTTGACAAAAAACAAATTTACCAAATTTACGGTATTCCAAGCGTTAAATTATACAAATCAATTGCTTAAATAATTTATGTGAATTTAACGCAATTCTTGAATTTTGCTCTATATTTGCTATAGAAAATACCCAATAACTTTTTCAATTTTCGGTAATAAAAAATGCTAATTAATGGGTGGTATTTAATTTTTTAATGTCGAATTGCCTGAAGCAGCCAAACAATGTTTCATAAATTAATTAAATTGCTTGATTATGATTTCTAACCTCCTAAAAACTTTTAATAATAAAATATGAAAACATTGATTACTTTATTCACCTTATTATCCTTTGTTTTTGTAAAAGACCAAGAAACCCTCAGCATTAAAGCAACTTTTTTTGGCCACGAAGAAGGATTCTATTATTTTACGGACTTTAATGACAACAGTTTCTTTTTTGAAGGTGTTGAAGCTGCAGCCAAAGAAAAATTTGACCTTACCAAAAAAAGTTTTATCGGTAAAAAATTTAACATCACTTACAAAATTGAAACCACAAAAGGCGAATATGGTGAGGAATATTACGCTTCAATTATTGTTGATTTGGTGATGTTAGAGTAATTTTTAAATCTTTATTTCATTTATGCTTCAAACTTTATATTTAACATATTTTAATAGAAAATAGATATTAATTATGAGTAAAATAATTAATCCGTTGAAAGAAACTTCCCCCAATTCAAAAGTAAATGGAACTGTTAAAAAAAATTTCTTGTTTGTATCGCGCTGGGGCGAATCTTTAGATATTGCCTACGCAACTTTATTAGAAGGAAATCACGTAAAATTATATGTCGAAGAAAAACCTTACAGAGAAATTGGATATGGTTTTGTGACAAAAGTGTTGGACTGGAAAAAACACGTTAACTGGGCCGATATTATTATTTTTGATTATACTGGCTTCGGAAAAGAATGTGAAGAATTGCGCAATGCCGGAAAAATTGTTTTTGGCGGATCAACATATACTGATAATTTAGAGCTGGACCGAAATTTTGGACAGGATGAACTTAAAAAACATAAAGTAAAAACCTTGCCCTGGAAAGAGTTTTTCAATTTTAAGGACGCCATAGCGTATGTTCAAAAAAATCCGGACGCTTATGTAATTAAACCCAGCGGAGAAACCCAAGAATTTAAACAATTGCTTTTTGTTGGAAATGATGATGAGGGATTAGATGTAATGAGGGTATTAAAAGCTTATGAAAAATCGTGGGGAAATGATTTTGGCACTTTTCAACTTCAGAGAAAAGTTAAAGGCGTTGAAATATCGGTATCCGGATTTTTTAACGGCACTGAATTTATTTATCCGCTTAACATTACTTTTGAACATAAAAAACTTTTTCCGAAGGAATTGGGGGTTTCCACCGGAGAAATGGGAAGCAGTATGTTTTGGGTAAAAGATTCTCCTATATTTGATGCAACCTTGAAAAAATTTGAACCCACTTTGGCCAAAAAAAATTTTAGAGGCCATATCGACATCAATTGCATTGTAAACGGAAATGGCATTTATCCTTTAGAATTTACCTCCCGCTTCGGATTTCCGCAAATATTTATACAACGCGCCGGAGTTCACGAGCCTTTTGGAAATATGCTTTATAAAATAGCAAACGGCGAAAATTTTACCATCAATGTAAAAAAAGGGTTTCAAATTGGCGCTTTTGTGGTGGTACCTCCCTTTCCTTTTGATGACAAAAAAACTTTCAACCTGTTTTCAAAAGATTCCGTGGTTATTTTCAAAAAAGAAATGAAAGAAGGAATTCACCCAATGCATTTGAAAAAAGTAAATGATGAATGGCTTATAACCGCCGATACCGGCATTGCGGTATTGGTTACGGGAACAGGCATTACGATGAGAGATGCACAAAAAATGATGTACAATCGTATTGGAAATCTCATTGTGAACAACTGTTATTACAGAACCGATATTGGCGACCGCTGGCTGGAAGATTCGGACAAGTTAATGTCTTGGGGATTGTTATAGATAAGTGCGTTGAGTTTGGAGTGCCTTGAGTTAAAAAAAATATTAATTGCACTCCGTGTATCTCTGTTTTAACTTAGTGCAACTCTGTGAAATATTTATTACACAAAGATTCACAAAGAGATACACGAAGGTTCACAAAGAAAAATTTAATATATGAACATCCAATTTAGCAACGCCACCAACAACCCTGAACTGTTTTTTAATATATTGCCCGAAGATTGGCAAGATCTTATTGTACCTTATTGGGAAAGCTACAAGGAAGCTGCAAAAATATACGTTTTAAAAGAAAATGAGGAAGTGGTTGCCGGCGGACTCGTTTTTTCCAAAAGCCTGCCCGATATGAGTGATTTTGAAAGATCCCTTCAATATTTATTTTCTGAAGGCTATTTGTACCTCGGATTTATTTGGGTTCCGTTGCACAAAAGAAATAGAAATTTGGCATCGCAATGGTTAACATTATTGAAAAAACAAGATCCAACCCAAAAATATTGGCTTACCATTGAAGAGGAATGGCTAAAACATTTCTATGAAAAAAATGGATTTACATTGATTAAAGAAAGTGATGATGCGACCAATAAAGAATGGCTGTTTACTTGGATACCGTAGACTGTAGACCGAAGACGGAAAACGGAAAACGGAAGACAGAAGTTATTCGTAATTTGTAATTCCGTCACCCTGAGCGGAGTCGAATGGCGTCAATCTTCAATCGTAAATTTTTTCCTGATCGCATAAATCCCATAAACCGCTCCAAAAATTAATAGGTAAGAAATGCCGCCGTCAATTGGTAAACCTGGTCCAGGTGGTGGATCATTAGGTTTTGGCTCTGGAGGTTCTGTTTTTTGCGCAAAAACAGAGACGCTTGATAACGATATCAGCACATAGCATAAATATGTTAATATTTTTCTTCGCATTTTTTAGTGTGATTTATCAATAAGATCCCTATTTTTTATTTATAATCAAAACTCTGCTTGGGTTCGCTAAGTATTCCGTTTTAGCAAAAAAACCAAATCTATTTATCTATTCAATAATTATTCTTTTATTAATTGTACCGTTTATCGTATTTATTTGAACCACATAAACGCCTGTTGACAATTTTACGGGTAATGAAATTATTCTTCTGTTAAGATCTTTGTTCCAGGTATTCATAACTTGCCCTATATTATTATAAACGATTATTCCTCGTATTTCATCTGTGCCATTGTTTTTAATTTGCAATTCTGCTCTGGCATTGTTCATAAATACGTGATAATTAGGATCTTCAATAACAGGTTCCACTGATAAAATATCTGTTCCCAAATCTTCAGCCACCAATTTTTGATATTTAAAAATTAAGGCAAATCGGTCTAAATAGGTACCAGGTTCCAGCTCAATTTCAAAAGGTTTGTACGATATATTGTGTGTTTTTCCCGTAACTTTATCTTTTATATGTAAGGTGACGTTTTCATCAATATATTTGACCTCCTCTATTTTAATGGTCGCCAAACCGGTTTTTGAAATTTTAAGTCCGAGCGGCAATTCTTGATTTTCATCAAAATTATTTACACCCTGAATCACCAATTTACCTTTACCAAGCTGCCAAAACATATCTTCCTTGTTCTCTTCATTCAGCGGTGCGTCAAATCCAATATCAAAATTATTGGTGGTTCTTTCATCAACACCTACCAACAAACCTCTTTGATAGCCCAATGGAGAATTAAATTGCAATCTAACTTTTGGCCTTACATCAACACTTGTTGCACTATTTACGGCAGTTGTACCTTTAGCTTTAACACCTTTCATAAATACTGAAGATCCAGTGGCTTCACGTTCAAATACGCGCTGACTATTTTTAAAGACCAAGGTTCCTCCTGGAACTGATGTTACCGTACCTGCAAGGGAAGGATCTAATACCGCTTCAACAAAAAATGCTTGTCCGACCGGAATATAACGAGAAGGTATTTTAACTGATTCTGTTGACCCATCATTTATAGTTAAAGGAGTATCGGCTATTGCTTTAATTCCTCCCATTAATGTATAAGTGGCATACCCACCAGAGTATTGCGCTAAAAAATGATTGTCGGTATTTCTAAAATGATCCCAAAAATACAATGCTCCGTTGAAAACATTGACAGCGTTTCTTCCAACTTTATCAACATTATTTACCCTAATTGTTGACTGAATGTTATCTAATATAAACTCATCGGCATCCAATGCGGAAGGATAAGGATTCCCTATCAAGTAAATTTGATTGGGATTCAATTGCGTGGTTGTAATATCGCCCGAATTTGGTTTCCCTACAAAAACATAATTTTGCATTGCAGTAACACCCGCAGATCCTCCTGTTCCTTTCATCGTATATCCATCTCCTACATTAATTGAACCCCAATACCCAACGTTAACCCACTGATAATAATTAGCCCAAGGGTCGGTACCTATCGTCGCCCTATAAGTCCATATCCATCTGCTTGTTATTTTTATAGGACTTGAGAGTGCTCCATCAGCCGAAAAAGCCCCATCAACAAAACTAATGGTTTCTGGATTGGAAGAATCTGTTCCATCCCTCAAAACATCAGGAAGTTTATATGGTGCATTATTTGCTGCACCTTGACGTGTAACTGGCGATGACCAATAATTATAATTGAAACTGTTTTTTTGGCCTTGTTGGTCGCGTTCTATATATCCGGAGCTGGTTGGTTCAAAAATACTTTCACTAAACTGTGATGGTGTATAACGTTTTTGCACCAATTGTGATTCACCAACAAGGTCAATTTGTCCGTCAAGTTTTAAATAATGGGTAATCCATAAGCCTTGACCAGTGCCTGTGCCGTCAGCGTCAGTAATTCCTTCCATTGTCAATTCCCCAGATTGCGAAATTAAACCCAATAATGTTAAATCTCTACTTGCAGTTATATCATTTGAAATTTTCACAATATTCCAATCAATAGGAGTATTATCAACATCTTTAGTATTTGGTGCATTCCAAACTACTGGTTGTGCCCAGGTAGCCATTGTATCCCAATTGCCATTAGTAGCTGAAGTATATGGTATTGGCGCAGTTTGTTGTTCTGTTGAATAAATATTTCTCAATCTACCACTAACCCCTTTATAGGCTGTAAGATAACCACAGCCAACAGCCATTCTATAATAACCATCGAGGTTAGCCCATAATAGTATATCATCTTCAATACCATCTTGCAAAGCATCCGGACCAGAAACTCGATAAGGAATAACTTCACCGATAACATCAACCCCACCAGACTTTATTTCCTGATTCATCATTTGTCGAATATGGTCTACTGAAAGTGCTTTATTCCAAACTCTAAATTCGTCCATCCATCCAGTATAATAATTAACAGGATCGCTTGGTGGACTTTGGTCTATGGCGCCTAAAATAGCTTCAATATTATTTGGTGTAGTTTGAGGAGCACTGCCTGAAACGGTATTTTTAAGCACGCCATCAACATATAGTTTATAGTTTGTACCATCATAAGTTACAGCTACGTGAAACCATCTAGTTGTGTTTATAATACTTGCAGTTGAAATTGAACCATTTCCGTAATTAAACACTAAAGAGCCATTATTTAAACTTAAATCGTAACCAACAGTATTTACAGCATTGTCTTTTCTTGAAAATATAGTTCCACTTGTTGCGTTTGGTTTTATCCAAGCCTCAATACTAAATGGTCCATTTAAATTATAATTGTTTTTAAATGTTACATAATCATCTACACCATCAAAATCAATATTGTTACAGTTATTAATTTCAACCGTTACATCATCAGAACAAGCATTTGCATCATTAAGCTCCCATCGTAGAACATACGTTCCAGACTCTCCGGTAAACGTAGCTCTAGGGTCTGTATCACTTGAGAAAGTACCAGAAGAACCACAAGAAGAAGTTGGCGCTGAAACTATAGACCATTTTCCTGTTACTCCAGTACCTTGATAATCTGTATCACCTACGCTTACATTTGGAACTATATAATAACCCTGCCCGTTTATGTCGGACTCCCACGCACCATTGTTATAATTTTGAACGGCTGTCTTTGTATTATCATAAGCATTCAGTTGAATAGTGGACTCTCCACATTTACCCGAAGTTAGTGGATGATCTTTCCCTGCAAAAGCTAAACTTGTATAAATATTTATAAATTCAGTCCCAGCATCAGTGTCAGCTCTACAACCATTTACTAAAGTAGTTACACCAAATTCTCTTATTCCAGGCGTAACAGGGGTTACACTTACATTGTTGCCAATGGCAATTACGTTACCATCCTCATCTGTCCATTCTAAGACTTCATCTATAGGAGCATAAGGAAAGCCTACATCATCAATAACCCAAGCACTATGAACGTTAAAATTACTTGGAATACTATTACAAGTATTGCCAGCTCCAGGTGCAAAATTGACATTACAGGTTGTTGTTGATAAAGTAGCATCATAAGTAAATTTTATTCTTAAACTAGGCTCATTAAGATAACTAGATAAATCAATAGAAGCAGGTTGAAATGGGTCGGAAGTTGGATGTTGTCCTTGCGGACCACTTCCACAGGCATTACTTATAGCAAGTACCGAAAATCCAGATTCATTGCCGCTTGTTAAGTTGTCATTTTGGTCTGTATTTAATACAATATCATAGTTATCACCTCCATCGAGTGAAAGTTCTATTTTTCCAAAAGCGCCATTACAAAAATAATAGGCTTGATAAAATTCTAATATAGCTTCATTGGCAGCCATTCCAATCGTGCTAAAAATAGGAGTCTCCATAGTGGTAGAAAAACCCATACCATTAGCAACAGCAAATTTGGTATTATCACCAGTATCATATCTAATGCCACCAAATATCCTTGGACCGTTTGTTTCAAACCAATTGGCTGGATTTGTATTGTTACCCGGTGCAGGGAAGAATTCCACGCCATCAACCAACCAATTATCCGGGTTGGCTTGATTAAAATAACCACCTCCTCCAAATTGTCCTCCATACTCAAAGAAACTTGTTGCTGAAATGTCAACTGCAGTACCCAAGCATATAGTAGTATTAGAAATACTATTTATAATTGGTGGTTCATCAGGAGGTAAAAAGCGAATTAAAGCATAAGGAGAAATAGAAGGGCAACTACCAGAAAGTATAAAGGCTCTAACAAGTGTGGTTGTTGATAACCCAATTAAAGTAATGGTTGTTTGACCAGAAGTGCCAGAAACATCTGTCCATGTAGTTCCTTGATTCGTAGAAATTTGCCAAGTACTTATATTGCTCGCATTAATATTACTGCCAGTTAAATCTAATGTTAATTCAACATCTTTAGGTGCTAATATTCCACCCGGACAAGCGGTAACTTCTATTAAATTACTCGCAGGTTGTGGATTATCAGGTATAGGATTTACTATAGTTCCTGTTAAGCCTCCTGTTATAATAGTTGGTGGGTTAATTATTATAGTAGTTGAACAAATACTTGTATTACCATTATTATCTGTGGCTGTAAGTATAACGGTATTAATTCCAATGTTGGTACAATCAAATGTAGTTGGACTAACACTTAATGAAGCTATCCCACATTCGTCATTAGAGCCGTTATCTATTTGACTTGAATTTATAGATACAGTACCTGTAATAGGGTCTAAAATTAATGTTAATGTTGAAGGTGCTATACATCTAGTATCCGGAACTTCCTTGTCTTCGACAGTTACCGTAGTAGTACAGGAATTAAGATTACCTGCATCATCTCTAACGGTTAGAGTTACTACATTAGCTCCTACATCAGCACAGGTAAAATTAGAAGGCGAAACACTTACAAGAGTTGGTGTTCCACAATTATCAGAAGATCCATTGTTTATATCAATAGGGCTAATATTGGCTGTGCCATTGACCAATTGAACTGTAATTGGTTTACACACTGCTGTTGGAGGGGTTACATCTTTCAAAGTAACAGTGAAAGTTGTAGTCTCTGTATTGCCATTACCATCATTTGCCGTAATGGTAATTAATTGAGTTGTATTATGGCCGCTGATTACTGTTCCTACTGCTGGTAATTGGGTTTTAACTATACTTCCAACTGCTGTACAATTGTCAGCTGCTGTTGTCAAACTTGTATAATCTGGAATCGTGAAGCTACAACTGGCGCCTACATTTTCGTTTCTATCCGCAATTGCTGTAAGTGTTGGTTTGGTGGTGTCGTCAACGATTACGTTTTGATTGGCTGTTGTTGAATTTCCATTGCCATCAGCAAAATTCCAGGTTACCACTGTAGTGCCTTGGGTGGTGATTGGGAATGTTATAGAAGTAGTTCCTGTTATTGTTCCTGCACATATATCGGTTGTTGTTGGTGCTGTGGGGGTTCCTGAACATTGACCCACATTTACATCTGCTAAAGTTGGAGTAACAGGAGGGGTTACATCTTTCAAAGTAACAGTGAAAGTTGTAGTCTCTGTATTGCCATTACCATCATTTGCCGTAATGGTAATTAATTGAGTTGTATTATGGCCGCTGATTACTGTTCCTACTTCTGGTAATTGGGTTTTAACTATACTTCCAACTGCTGTACAATTGTCAGCTGCTGTTGTCAAACTTGTATAATCTGGAATCGTGAAGCTACAACTGGCGCCTACATTTTCGTTTCTATCCGCAATTGC
>Ga0209643_1000994_pt1 | contig 32757 bp, 28 predicted proteins | sample AutmiccBRH37_all_FD_187383 | JGI IMG/M metagenome (GOLD analysis project Ga0209643, IMG submission 187383) | Deep subsurface microbial communities from Mt. Terri, Switzerland - Autotrophic microbial communities BRH/37_all (SPAdes) (version 2) | ecosystem: Environmental > Aquatic > Deep...
ATTTAAATCAATGCAATGATGGATAAGCTTGATTAGCTCATTCTTTGTTTTTAAACTCGAAAATCGTTTTTTGACTTTTGAGCCAAACGCATGTTTTTACAACTGTTTAATTTTCAAAGAACTTTTTCTCGCTCACCGCCACTCTCTCGCGGCGACGAAACTTATTGTACCATCTTTTAGCTTCTTCCGTCAACAACCAGTTTCTGGCAGGAAGCAGAAGACTGTTAACATTCGATTAAAATTGTCGCTGGCTGATCAGCGACATTAATTATGATACCATGGGAAATAAGTAATGTCAATATAAATCGGGCACCATTTACCCACCATTTATCCTATTGTATTTATCCTATATTATTTGTAGTTTTATTCTATTCATACAGTAGATATTGATAATAAAAAACTCCGACTCTCTATTGAGAGCCGGATTACTTCTAAATATCGTTATCGTCTAATCGACATCATTATTATTTCCCTTTTTCAATTTCCCCTTTTCATCCTGGCCTTTTTTATCTTCTTTCATGTTTTCTTTAATCTTTTCCCCTTGATTTTTAACCATTTCTTTTTTCATCTCTATTTCTTTTTTCATCACTTCTCTTTTAATTTCTGCTTCTTTTAATTCAGCTTCCCTTTTAAGTTCTTCCTTCTTTTTTTGTACTTCTTTTGTCAGTTCAATTTCTGCTTTCCCGTGTTCCCTTTTGATTTCTTGAATTCTATTCTTTATTTCTTTTTTTAGTAATTCCTTTACTACTACTGTTTTTTCTTCAGCTACTTCGTTCTCATCTTCTTCAATAGCGTCTTTTAAGTCAGGTTTTTCTTCGTCTATCTTTTCTGAATCCTTATTTCCCTCATCTTCTTTCACTTCCTCTACTTCCAGAAGGGCTTTTTTACTATCCAATACCATTTTACCAATTTTTTTAGCGATGTCCCGTTTATGCATGCCAAGCTCTTTTGTTACATTACCCCAGCCTAAACCACTGTTTCGCATTTCTACAATATCATCAATGCTAACATCCGCTTTTTCAGCCATGGTTAATGCTAAACTTATTTCACCATAACCATAACCCGCATCTCTTAAGGCCTTTACTTGCTCTTCAATTGTCAATCCATTTAAAGATATTGTATTTTCCTCTTCTTCGTCTACACCAGTATCTTCTTCCAATTGATCAATAGTTTCAGAAATAGTTTTTATTACTATTAAACTCTCTTTAATAGAGTTGAGATTCTGCTCTAGCTCAGGCAACTCTGATTTTACTTTATTCAAAACCTCAATGTTATCATCTAAAAGCTTCTCTATTTGTTTAATTACTTCCTGGATAGAAAGCCCATCAATGACTAATTCCTCGGCCTTCTCTTTAGCATTTAATAATGCAGCAGCATATTCCTCTACCATATCCTTAACTAATTCTAATTTACCTGCATCATCCATGGCCTGGGCTTCTGCCAGTCTCTTTTCAGCAAACTCAGTTAAAAGTACCGCTTTATCTTCTGCAGAGAAAGTTAAGAATAAGTGCACTTTTTCAAAAAGTCTTTTTATACTGTAAAAGGTTTCATCAGGTGTAGTACCGGGATCAACATCAATAATAATTACCTGGGCAGGTCCTTCTCCATTATCAATTTCAACCTCGATGGTTGTATTTTCATCATCTGTATTACTTTCATCCAGGGATGTTGTTTCTGTGCTTACTTGTTCACTGCTGCTATCATTATTTGCAAATGCACTAACTGCACAAATATTAAAAATAAACATAAATAAGATTAAAAATGCAATAACTTTTCTTTTCATACCTCTTTTACCCCCAATTTTAATTATGTAGTTTTACAAGAACGAGGCGCCTCTCGTTATGTTAAATATTTCGACCCCTGGGACAAGTTTTTGAGGGCATAAGAAATAATCTGGACTAAAGTCCTAGAAGCCAGTGGAATAGTGAAATAGTGTAAGGTTGGAAGATTGTGCATCTAGCTTAACGGATGTTCAGAAGCAAGTATAGCAAGGCGTAAAAAATAGCCAAATCCGCAGTCGTATAGGTAATACGTCGAGGAATTTGGCTATTTTGACAACGCAGCTAGACGCCGCTTATGGGCATACGTTTCTACTCGCGGGGGCGTAGGGTGGGAAACAATATAACATCCCTAATCGACGGGGAATCAGTTAAAAGCATTACTAAACGGTCAATACCTACACCTAATCCACCTGTTGGTGGCATACCATACTCTAAAGCTTTTACAAAATCTTCATCCATCATTTGTGCCTCATCATCGCCTTTTTCCCGCTGCTCTACCTGCTTCATAAATCTTTCCTTTTGATCGATAGGATCATTTAACTCGGAAAAAGCATTGGCTGTCTCTCGGCTTACGATAAATGCTTCAAAACGATATGTAAAATTCGGGTCCTCTTTTTTGCGTTTAGCCAAGGGTGATACCTCTATAGGATAATCCATAATAAAGGTGGGCTGCACTAAGTGCGCTTCCACTGTTTCTTCAAAAATTTCGTTTAAGATACTACCCTTACTAGCATCTTTAGATACTGCTATATTAAGCTTCTTTGCTGCTTCCTTTGCTTCTTCATCACTGTGGATTTCGTTAAAGTCTATTCCTGCGTATTTTTTAACAGCATCCACCATTGTTATTCTTGTCCAGGGTGGGGTTAAGTCAATTTCTGTACCCTGATAATTTATCTTGGTTGTACCTAAGCATTTTTCGGCAATATAAGCGACCATCTCTTCGGTCAAGGACATCATATCATGATAATCAGCATATGCTTGGTATAATTCCATCATAGTAAACTCAGGGTTATGCTTAGTAGATATGCCCTCATTTCTAAATACGCGGCCAATTTCATATACCCGTTCCATGCCGCCTACAATCAAACGCTTTAAATGAAGTTCTAAAGCAATTCTCATATAAAGTTCCATGTCTAAGGCATTATGATGGGTAATAAACGGTCTCGCAGAAGCTCCTCCGGCAATAGTATGCAGCGTAGGTGTCTCTACTTCTAAGAAACCCTTCTTATCTAAATACTCCCGCATACCCTGTATTATTCTGCTGCGTAAAACAAATGCCTCTTTAACCTCAGGATTCATAATCAGATCTACATAGCGCTGACGGTAACGAAGCTCTACATCCTTAAGACCATGGAATTTCTCCGGAAGTGGTTGCAAGGACTTAGTTAAAAGTGTTAATCCTTTGACTGCAATGGTTATTTCACCTTTTTGAGTTATAAAAACAGTGCCACTTACACCTAAAATATCCCCAATATCGGCTTTCTTAAAAAGGTCATGGGCATCTTCACCGACATCATTTAGCCTAGAGTAGATCTGGACTTGTCCAGTTACATCCTGGAGGTTGGCAAAACCAGCTTTGCCATGTCCTCTTTTTGCCATTAACCTGCCGGCAACAACAACTTCCTCTTGATTATCAATTAGTTCTTGGGCTTTATCTAATATATCTTGTGCATGATGGGTGGGTTCAAATTTCTCACCAAAAGGATTTATCCCTTTTTCTTTAAGTTCTGCTAATTTTTCTAAACGAACCTGAATAAGTTCATTTATATCTAATATTTGTTCTGACACAAGAATCCCCCTAACGACTCAAACTACTTGTTGCTTATATCTAAAACCTGAAACTTGAGTTTACCTACAGGTGCATCAACATCAACAATATTACCCTCTTTTTTACCCAATAGTGATCTACCTACAGGGGATTCATTAGAAATTAAATTTTGCAGAGGGTCAGCTTCCGCAGAGCCAACTATTTTATATTCTATTACTTCATCGAATTCTATATCTTTTAAAGTAACGGTAGAGCCAATAGAAACTACCCCTGCTTCTCTTTCATCATCTTCAATAACCTTGGCATTTCTAAGCATTTTTTCAATAGTAATAATTCTGCCCTCAATAAATGCCTGTTCATTTTTGGCATCCTCATACTCAGAATTCTCACTGATGTCACCAAATTCAATGGCCTGTTTTATTCTTTCTGCGACTTCTTTCCTTTTCACTATTCTGAGATTATCCAGTTCTTCCTCAAGTCTCGCTAAACCCGCTCTGGTCAACATTACCTCTTTTTCAGCCATAATAACTCTCCCTCTTTTAATCTTTTTCTAACTTTTTTTATTCTATAACGTTCTAAGTTCCTAATAATACTAAGATAAGCACTTCAGCTCCTATGGCTTCAGTGCTTCTAACTCTAACGGTAATTATAATAATGGACTGGCTTTTTGTCAAGGGTTTACAGTTTATCCAAATTTGCCAAAGCAAATTTGGATAAGGTTTCGCTTCGCTAGATTAAGATTCCACTTCATTGCATTCCGTTAGATTAAGGCTAAGGTGCTACAGTTCTACAGAAAAACATTAAGCCAGGTTGCTTCACTAGCACTCGCAATGACAGGCAGGGATCTATTTATAATTAACACGTATTGACCACACCACTATAAACTAAAGCATTCCCGTCATCCTGAGCGATAGCGAAGGATCTTACGTAGTGAAGAAGCTTAAGATCCTTCGGTCGTTCCTCCCTCAGGATGACATAGCTGAATCAGTAGCTTTCATAGCAATGACATGCAATGCTTGGGTCAGACGCAATATGTTCACACAAAAGTACTGTCAGACGCAATAAAATGCCTCTTTAGTAATTGTCAGACGCAATTAAATGCCTCTTTAGTAATTGTCAGACCCAAAATTCCATCCCAATAGAAATATCTTTTCCGGGCACCGGTCACTGAGCCCTGAGCCCTAATCACCAGTCACCGAGCACCAGTCACTAAATACTAGCCACTATATTATATTCCTTTTCTCTCTTCATTATAACCTCATTCTTAATTCGACTTATCTGCCCATTAGTTAAGGTTTTTTCAAAACTGCGCATGCCTGCTAGCTGGAAATTATGTTTTGTTGCCAAGGTCTTGATTTCCTCAACACCCGCAATGCTCAATTCCCTGCCTAATGAAAAGCATTCCCATTTACTTTCTAAAGCTAAAATCATAGTCTCAGCCATACAGGCATAGGCTAAGCCAGGAGGAAATCCAAAGTTAAAGTTGAAATTAACTGGTCCGGGGACTTTAATTACCCCGCCCTCTATGACCAAAACATCTTTTCTAAGCTTTTGGACTGCTAGTGATACATCCCTTGGTCTTGCCACATCACAAACTACTGCACCGGGCTTTAAATCCTCGGGATTAATTACTGTATCCATAGAGGATGTCACAGATATTATTATATCAGCCTTACATAAAACCTTCCTTGACTCACAGCTTACTTCAAGGGCGATGCCGCTTTCATACATTACAATTCTTGCTAATTTACTTAATCTCTCATTATTTCTGGCCACAAGCATCAAAGACTTACATTTTCGAGCTATTAAACGAGCCACAACACTTCCCACTGAACCAGTTGCACCTAGTACCGCTACATTGGCATTACTAATATCAATGTCCATTAAAGCTGCGGCTTTTAATGTTGCATCTATAGCGCTGGCTACTGTATAGCTATTTCCCGTTGTTACAGGAATATTACTATTCTTTGCGATTGTTATGCCCCCATCTCCTACCACCGAAGTCATAGCACCTAAGCCTACGACTTGGGCGCCTAGCTTTTCCGCCACTTTGACTGCTTCTATTATCTTTTTAATCGATACTTCTTCCGGCAAGGTTAATAATTGTCTTGTCGTCAGCGGACAAGCAATAAAAAATCCTTGGACCTCTCCCCAAGGTGATTTCACACCTTCAATTACCGATACTTTCATGGGCGGTAAATATTTAAATGTTTTCTCTACTAAATTTACTGGCAGTTTTTCTAAAAGCGGAAACTTCCTATATATATCTGCAATTTCTATAGGATGAATAATAAATGCGAACTTGTTCATAAAATTCCCCCTAGGCTAATATTGCCTTTCGTAAATCTAAAATACGGGGAACAAATCCTGCCTTATCTAAAAGCATCTGGTAATCGATACTCGATAATTCCCTTCCTCCACCTGCTGAAGCAACTAAAACAGCTTCCATAACGTTAGTGCCAAAGGACCTGCCATTTAGCTCCGGTGTTGTAGTAATTAGCTGTTCTGCTCCTCTATTCTTTAATATCTCTATATCTTCATGGGTTACAGTATTTGTGATAATAATCTTATCTTCCAAGCTTGACGGCATATATCTTTTAATAAATAAAAAATCACCGGCAATAATATCTGCTTCTTGGTAGTATTCACCAAATTTTTCAACAGTAGACTCCTGTTTTAAACCCGTTGGATAAATCATTTCAAAGGGCAGCTGACTGACAACAGGTGCAATTACCCGAGCCGCCCTAGCCAGGGTTTTTAGTGACCTAAGAGGAAAAGGCAGTCCTAGTCCAAAAATCAAGTCGCCATAGGTAACACTGGCCCCTGTATTTTCTAGTGCTTCTGCCATCCCAAACCGGTCAACCCCACATACTAAAAGGACTTTTTTTTCGGGAAAGTTAACATATAAATTTTCCTGTAGATATTCTATTACTTTTCTTTCTAAAGTATTCTTTAATCCACTGCCATCTACCATAGGTGTTATTCTAGCCGCTTCTTTTAATCGCTTGGCATCTCGAAGTATATACCTTTTATCTCCGGCTACAATATATAAATCAATGCCGCCCATACCAAAGGCATCTATTTTGCCATCCAACTCCTTGATATAAGCAATTGCCTTCTCCATATCTCCGTCCGTCCCAATTCTTTCAATCAAGAACTTTTCGCCTAAAATAGCCGCCTCAACTTTGTGATCCCTCTTTTTAGAACCTAAGCTTATACTAACTACCCTCTTCAATCTTCTTCCTCCTTCTAGCTCAGAATTCTCCATACTATAATTTTAGCACTCCTTGTGTATTATTTCCATTTAAGGCAAAAAATAAAAACCAGCTTGCGCTGGAAAAAATACGACTAAAAGGATATACCTAACGTCGGCATTATTGCTTTGGGGATAGGCTGAAGGCCCGCGTGACGTCTGCTGGGTAATTCGAGATGTCGGCATGACGGCTAGCTGGTTATACTGATTGTCTGCATAAAAGCTAAAGGGTAGATCTGCATGTCAGCAGTAAGTAACTGTTGTTTTTAAATGCCGACCAAATAAAATAGCTCATTAGACGTCGCGCCGACCCATTAACTTACTTGTAAGTCGTCACGCCGACCTTAAAATTGACTGATTAGCCGTCATGCCACTCACCAGCTTAGCACATGTCCAATTTCAATCCCCTTTTCTTTAACAACTCCGCTGGCAACTTCCAGTACAAAAACAGCATCCAGCTTAGCTTCCTTAGTACCGGGCTTCATATTTTCCCTTAACCAGACTACTTGTTTATATTTATTCATGAAAATAACATCAATAGCAAATTTCATTCCGATACAATGAATAGCATTGCAGGGAGCAAGAATTAATCCCTCCCCTTCTTGAAGCTCTGATTTGCCTAGAAGCCCTTTTAGCCTAGTAGTAAAAGTATCCGCAAGCTTAATCTTATCACCTATTAATTGATTATCACTCATACTTATAACACTTAATTTTCTCATAGTGCACCTCTAGAATAAAGTATCATTAATTCATTATAATAAAACGCTCCTCCAAAACACTATAAAGGTTTTTTTATTATTTAGCCATATTTTCCAAAACCTCTAGGACAGCTGGACCTAGCAGGACAATAAAAATTGTTGGAAAGATAAAAAGTACCATAGGTATTAACATTTTAATTGGTGCTTTCATAGCTTTTTCTTCAATTCTTTGTCTACGTTTTCTCCTCATCTGTTCTGCTTGAATCCTTAGCACATTGCCAATACTAACTCCTAGTTGATCAGCCTGAATTACAGCACTAATAAATGTATTTAAATCCTCTACCCCAGTTCTTAGACCTAAATCTCTTAGAGCCTCCTTACGCTGTTTACCCATTTTAATCTCCTGCAGTGTTTTCCCAAATTCAATAGATATAGATCCTTTTGTCTTTTGGACAACCTTCTGCAGAGCAGAATCAAAGCCAAGACCTGCCTCTACACTAACGGTCAATAAGTCTAAAACATCAGGTAGATTCTTCGTCATATCTGCTTGTCTGTATTTTGTTCTTACATTTATATACACGTCTACAAGTATGTAGCCAAAAAAAATTCCTACTAGAGCTGATAATACATTCATCAATGGTCCCCATTTACCAATGAATGCAGCTAAATAACCCGCTACACCTACCATAACTGCTAATGAATAATGCACTGATAAAAACTCTGCCGCAGTAAGCCTTCCAGGGTTTCCTGCCAGCAAAAGTCTTCTTTCTAGACTAGTTCTTTTTTTTGCAGGTGTAAACATTTTAGTGAAATTAGCTAAGGAATTTAAAAAAGGTCTTACAATCCGATCCATGAACGGTCTTTGCAACTCATCAATTAACTCTCTACCTTTTTCTCTTTCGGCCTTAATGTTTTTTAAACGCCATTGAATTTGGAGTTTGTCAGAGGCGAGAATTAAATAACCCCCATAAATAAATAACGTCCCTGTAAAGAAGCTTAAAGAAACAATAACCCAAATCATATTCTTACCTCCTAGACCTCTATTGAAACAATCTTCCTGATAATTAAGAAACCAATTACCTCTGATATTACGCCTCCACCAAGCAGCAAAATACCAGTCTCTCTTTCCAAGAGCTTCATAATATAACCAGGGTCTATAACTAAGAGGATAGCAAATAATATTGGCGGCATAAGCCCAATAATCATCCCAGATATTCTCCCCTGGGCAGTTAATGTTTTAATTTCACCCTTTATCCGTATACGCTCACGTAAAGTTGTGGATATGTTATCTAATATTTCAGCCAAGTTACCTCCAATTTGTCTTTGAATTAACACTGCAGTTATCATCAAATCTAAATCATCACACTCTACCCTCTCTGCCATATTTATGAGAGCTTGTTCTGCAGGAGTCCCAAAATTTATTTCTCTCAATGTTTTTCCAAATTCCATAGCTAGAGGCCCTATCATTTCCTTACTTACTAGTTCCATTGCCTGTTGAAAACTAAATCCGGCACGAAGGGAATTTGACATCACTGTTAAACAGTCTCCGATTTGGAGACCCAGTTTCTCAAAGCGCTGCTTTTTTTTCCTTTTAACAAAAAAATTAGGCAGTAGAAATCCCAAAAGCCCCAATACAATTGCCGGGGAAAAACCACCTATAAGGAATCCAAGCATACTTAAAAATGAAACTGTAATTATATAAAATACAATAAATTCTGAGCCACGCATAGGAATGTCTGCCTTGAGTAATTCCTGCTCTAGCCTTTTTGTGTAACTTCTAGCTTCAAATACCTTTCCTAAAATCCGAAGGAGGTTTTTCAATTCTAACCTTTCTTTATTTTCCAGATGCTCATCAATGATTATCTGACCCGACGTACGGGTAAACTTTTTCATACGGCTTAGTATTTCTCTTTTTTTAGCAGTCAGTATTAGATATATTCCGATAAATAAGAATATTATTGTTAGTGAACTAAAGACACTAATTAGAATCAGCACATGTAATTCTCCCTTTCGATAGTTTCATAACTTAAATAAGGGCTCAGGGAAGAAATATATGATCGGGTAGTTTAATTCCCTCTGCTTCAATTTGGCTAATGAATTTAGGCATTATTCCGGTTGCCCTATGTTCTCCGATAATATCCCCTTTGTCACCAATACCCATTTGTTCATATTTAAAAATATCCTGTAATACAATTACATCACCCTCCATGCCTACAACCTCCGTAATGTGTGTTATTCTCCGACTTCCATCCCTTAATCTATTTTGCTGGACGATTATATCAATTGCAGCAGCCATTTGTTCTCGAATAGCCCTAACAGGTAAATCCATTCCTGCCATTAAAACCATTGTCTCTAAACGAGCCAACATATCCCGGGGAGTATTGGCATGCCCTGTCGTTAGGGACCCGTCGTGACCTGTGTTCATTGCCTGCAGCATGTCTAAAGCTTCCCCTGATCTTACCTCACCTACAACTATCCTATCTGGCCGCATACGCAAGGAGTTTCTTACAAGATCTCTCATAGTAATCGCCCCTTTCCCTTCAATATTGGGTGACCTTGTTTCCAACGTGAGGACATGCTCCTGACCAAGTTGTAATTCCGCAGCATCCTCAATAGTTACTATCCTTTCATCATTTGGAATGAAAGAAGACAAAACATTGAGCGTAGTTGTTTTTCCACTACCCGTTCCTCCGGAGATTACAATATTAAGTCTTGCTTTTACACAAGCATCAAGGAACTTAGCGATAGGAGCCGTCACTGTTCCAAACCTGATTAAATCATGTATCTTAAGAGGATCCTTGAAAAACTTCCTAATAGTTATACTTGGACCCTTTAAAGATAACGGGGGAATTATTGCATTTACCCTTGACCCATCGGGTAGGCGGGCATCAACCATAGGCATACTCTCATCAATTCTCCTACCTATTGGTGCAACTATCTTTTCTATAATATGCATGACATGATTATCATCTCTAAATGTAATATCCGTAAGGGTCAGTTTACCCTTTTTTTCTACATATACTTGCTTAGGACCATTTACCATTATCTCCGTAACTTCCTCATTATTTATTAGCTTTTCGATGGGGCCAAAGCCTAAAACCTCCGCAAGCATTTCAGATGTGATTTTTTGTCTCTCAGAAAAAGGTAAGAACCCTGCATCCCTGTCCAAAATTGCAGCTACAAATTCTTCTACCTTTTTTTCTAGAGAATCATCAGATATATTTATGGCTTTTAGTTCTTTGTCCATATTCTCAATAATTTCTTTGTGGACTTTAATTTTCAATGCCCCGTATTTGTCAGCGTTTTCTTCCTTTTGCCTTTTTTGCTCTTTAATTTGGGGTGCTTCAGTTACAGTATTTTTTTGTTTATCTAGTCTTTGTAATAAGGACATATATTTCACCTCTATTTTTAAAAACAGTTCTACAGTGCTGCAGTGCTAAAGAAAAATAACGGATATAGATGAATGTCAGCCTTCTAGGATGCATCTGCTATTAGGTTATACTGCATGATGCATCAGATGGATGTCAATTTATTTTGATGCATCCTTTGAGCTAGACCTAGGTGCAGATGCCTCATTTAATATTAACATGCATGGGATGCATCCCATAATATTAACTTTAGCCAACCTGTTTTCTCTATCCAAACAATTTACCAAATAGCTTCTTGCGCTGTCTACTTTCCAATAATTCTTTCTGATAGCCAGTGTCTTCAATAACTATATTTGTAATATTGTCTACCGCTTTACTTACCTTGGCATTTGAATTGCTAAGGACGAAAGGTATTCCCTTATTTACAGATGTTACAACAAGCTTGCCATCACTGGGGATTTGGTGCGAAATCAAAAAATCCAAGGCATTTTCCACATCAGCAGCATTGATACCTAAATCTTCAGAAGCCCTATTTAGTATTAGCTTTGTTTTTTCTTTATGATGCAATGTGTCTAATAGTTCAAGACTCAGTTTCATATTCTTAACAGTAGGTAAATCCATAGTCATAATTAGAAGTACCTGATTTGACATATCAAGGGCACTTAAATTTGTATCTTGAAAAAAGGGAGGAGTATCAATAATTACGTAATCATAATTTTGACGTAATATTGTTAAAATTTCTAAAATATTATTAGGAGTAACCAATTCTGAATACTCCGGTCTCATTGGGGCAGGTAATATTTTAACACCTGAGATATGGGGAATTAAATAGCTTTCCACCAAATCTATTGTTAATTGACTTCTTTCCTGAACAAGTTCTGCAATACTCTTTTTAGGGCTCACATTAAAAAAAACCGATACATCACCAAACTGCAAATCCAAATCTACCAAGACAACCTTTTTCTTAGTTTTTTTAGCTAATTGCGCGGAAATATTTACGGACAGAGTAGTCTTGCCCACTCCACCCTTAGTTCCAAATATAGTAATTACCTGGGGCTTATTATCCTTTGGTTTGCCGAATATCCTTTTTGAGCCCTCCAGCTTTCCTAGTCGTTTTTTTTCCAAATCATATGTCCGCTTAATTGCATCAACTAGCTCATCAGCACTAAAGGGCTTAACCAAATATTCCCTTGCTCCTGCCATCATTGCTTTCTTTAAATACCCCGCTTCACCTTGCACACTTATCATAATAACGGCGATATTAGGCAAGCTTAAAGATATTTTTTCTGTTGCTGCCATTCCATCCATTATGGGCATATTAATATCCATCAATATTACATCAGGTAAAAGCTGCTCTGCTTTCTTAATTGCTTGTTCCCCATTTGACGCTTCACCCACTACCTGAATATGCTCTTCTAATTTAAGCAGTCGATTTATATTATCCCGTGTTTCTGAAATATCATCAACAATCAGAACTTTAATCTTCTCCATGGCTTTCCCCCCAGTTAGCAATCTTATTATTAATTGGTATACTTCTCCGTCTAGCTATTGCGTCTGACATTTACTTCTAGGCTACTTTTTGCGCCCGACAATACTTCTCGGTCAATTTGTTGCGTCTGACACTATCTTCTGGGTGAACATGTTGCGTCTGACACAAGCTTTGGCGGCCGATGTTTTAAGCAGACGCAATAGCTCAACCTATGAGTATTTGTCAGACACTCAAGCTCAACCAATGAGTATTTGTCAGACGCTCAAGCTCAACCCATTAGTATTGTCAGACGCTCAAGCTAGACCTTTAAGCAATTGTCAGACGCGTAATATTTACCCTTAAGTATTGTCAGACCCATAATCCCAGCCCCTAAGTAGATGTCACCCGCAAGTATTAATTTTGTGTAAGAAGCTCTTCCATTGTAAATGGTGGTGAATAACCTTTACTTTCATCAATTGGTGATCTAAGCATTAAACGAATTACCCCCCTCTGATTTGCCATCATTAAAGGTTTTGCTTCAGCTAAGGTAACAGCTAATGTTGCAGTATTTGTCTCTTCTGTATTTGCTAGATTTTCACTTTTCCCAATATTTTTTCCGACCGCTAAAACCTCAATATCCTGCAAGACAATCAGGGTGTAAGTCTTTTGCTCCAGTTCCCCAATAGTAACAGTACTAATAATATCTACGTGATCGCCCGGCTTTATTAATCCATTAATACCACTCACTTCATCCACGGGTATTGTTAAGGCCCTTTTGCCTTTAGGTATTAGATAAGCTAGACCTTCCTTCTTATCTCCTTGTTCAAGTAATCTATTTTTCATAAAACCTTCCCCCACAACAATAGGTGCTAGAGCTATTTTCCCTACTACTTGATCCTTATCAGTAAACTCCTGTGGATGCATATATTGAGAAGGTATTTTCTTCATTCCAACCATTGTATTTGAAACTATGGTATTAACAGGGATATCCTGATTAGCTACTGCAATTTCAACGTAATCATTATCATCCATTGCCTTCTTCACTTCTTGCAAATAATTTAAAACCATAAAGGCTGTTGTCAAGCCAAAAACTATTGCCAAAATAATAACCAGCTTATTACGCATCTTGTCACCTCTTATTAGTCTAATTCTTATAGATCTCTCAATCCAGCGCAGCGCAATCTTAATCTTAACCTCAACCTTAGCCTTAACCTCAACCTTAACCTTAACCTCAACCTCAACCTCAGCCTCAGCCTTAACCTCAACCCGGGACGGGTTACTGAATCAACCTAACACCAACCAGGCCAAAATCCTGTGAACTAGGATCAATTTCTCCTGATGTTATTGTTTTTACAAATTTTCCTTTTACATAGCTTTCATTTCCGCTCCCGGTTACATCATCTATTAAAAACATTGAAAAACCAATGATTTTTACTTCTTTCTGAGCAACAGGCTCAATTACAGGTACTTTAATTAACCTTGAACAGTTTCTTGCAAAATGATCAACAGTACAGTAGGGAGTATGTTTATCCTCTGCAATTCTATAATCAATTGCCTTCTTTGTTGGTCCAGATATGTTTCCTGTTTGAATATCGATTATATCACCAATTTTGAGGTTACCTGAATATCCATAGGTTAGATTATTTTCATATGTATTTGCCCCTGGTCCTCCTAATGCCAATGCACCAAACCATCCGGGGCTTATTTCACCTTCTAATTCGCTAGTATCACCTGCACCCACCTTCAGGGTATACTGCTGACCAAATTCAAACTCATGTTTCTCGATTCCCAAGGGTGCTGCGCCTCCCACCCCAACGATAGCAGCGACTTCCGCTACAGCAGTATGTTCAACTTCTCCGCTCTCAATTCCCAAAACTTTTCCAAAGAGCAGCTTCACATTTTTAGTAGAAGTAACTTTTATTTTTTTATTACTATCAAAAACCTCTACATCTACTTCATTTGCATCTAATCCATTTGCTGCAGCATAATTAATAGCCTTCACAACCGCAGCTGATGGATAATAAGGTAGCTCTTGGGCTCCAGCTAAAACTGAGGCATCAACGGCATTAGTCAGCTTTGCTTCATTAAAAAATAATAAACCACTATCAGCGACAAAGGATAAAAATCCAAAAAACATTGTTACGCCTAAAGCGAATATAACTATTGCACTTCCCCGCTCATCAGTTAATAACTTATTTACCATACTCATCTACTCCATTCTCATTATCGCTTCACCTTTTGCAATAAAAGGGTCACCGATAATATTTGATATCACCGGAGCATATATATCCACCGGATACTGGATCTTAACTGTCACTGCTTCTCCGCGGACCCTAGACGTATCAGAAGGGGATATACTGATATTTAGTTTTGTAGAATCTAATACAGTAGAACTTCCTTCTATTCTATTTATAATTTCTAAATCCGTAGCTCCAACGGATGCATATCTAGTTGCATCTCTAGCACTATTGGCCAGTATCAATTGTGTACCAAAAACTCTTCCAAACTCGGTAATACCAAAAACAATCATAAGTAAGATGGGTAATATAAAGGCTAATTCGACTAAAGCCTGTCCTTTCTCACTTTTGAAAATTTTATTTATCATTTATATCACCCCACAAAATAGGCTGATAATGCCCCTAACGTTATGGCAATACCATACGGAAACATGTTATTAGCATTTTTACTTCCAAAATTAGCAACCTTGAATTTAGTAGCAAATAAAACTATAATTCCTTTCCATAAATCCCGTAGTGTTGAAAAAAGCCTTTTTTGGAACAGTAAAATAATTACTGCAATAATTCCACCAGTCAGTCCCGCTCCCAAAAAAGCATAAAAAACAAATTCCGGCCCCTTTATCGCTCCAATTGTAGCTAGGAGTTTAACGTCACCAGCACCTATACCACCCCAGATGAAGGGAAGCAATAAAAATATTAATCCCACAAAAAAACCTTTAATAGAAAATATTAGACCTGTTAAACCCAGGTTATAAATGTTGATAGCGAAACCAGCAATCAATGCTGGCATTAAAATAACATTATATATTTTTTTCCGTCTAATATCTGTAACAAGACAAATTGTTAGAGTAATAATCAGTAAAGCATCCAGCACTTTTTTCACCTCTTAATCGTGTCTGTTTTTTAAAATAGCCCTACAACAAGTAGGGCTATTTTAAAACTTCTTTATTGAATATTATCATTTATGCTTTGGAACTTAGCGACAACGCTAGTCCCAACATTCCCCAGTGTTAAAACCAATGCTAATGAGACGAAGATCAAGATAAAAACATATTCTATAATTCCCTGTCCTTCTTCATCTTTCCAGAGTGTTTTTGCCAGCGTTAACATAATATAACTAAATCGGGATTAAGGAGTGGCCGGAGGATTTAATGCATTTTCAACCTTCTCGAATTTACCCAGCAATTCAGTTCCAATGTTTGTCAATGTTAATATCGCAACTACAGAAATTAAAGCAATAATCAAACCATACTCAACCATCCCTTGGCCTTCTTCTTCATTCCATAATCTTTTTACTAAATTCATCATTTAAAGCACCTCCGAATTTATTTTTATTTTTTTGGTCACCGGCAACTTCCCTTGTGGTGTGTTTATCTTAACACCAGAACCCGTCCTTACGGTATCAGGCACAAGTCTTATCTTTATTAAGAGCCTATTGTCCTAAAAACAAATAGGAGGCCTAAGTGGCCTCCCGGACTTTTGACTCATATATTTTTCAATTCCTATAATATACTGACTTATAGTCATTAGTATTAGAGTAATCCATAACAAAACAATCCTCATTTATACACTCTTCGACAAACTCCATAAATTTCTGTCGGTCCTTAAATAAAAAGATTGTAAAATAATTTTTTGGATAAGCCATTCTTTTTATAATCTCCAGAGTTTTATCACTAGAATCTAAATCTACAATAATGAGTTTTGTATTCTCACCTAGCTGACGCTGCAGTAAGATAGCCTTCCTGATAATTGCTTCGATTAGTCCTTCTTTATTTTGCACTACCACTATTAAATATTGCAAGTCTTTTTTGCTTTTTACAAAAAATCCACCTTTGTAAAAGCTCACCCACAACCACAGCGCAAATAACAATATTCCCAAGGCCAGCACCCAATCCCAGTAAAGCATCACGAAAACCCCCATCTATACTGTAGGTGTGGTTTATTGTATGAGAGTTACTAGTGACTAGTTACTAGTGACTAGTGGTTTGATTGGGGCAATTTTCTTGGGTCTCGTGCTCAGGGATCAGTGCCCAGTGACCCGGAATCAGGATACAGTGATCAGTGCCCAGTGTCCAGGAGAAGCATGACGGCTAACAGGATAAATCATTGGGTCGGCATGACGGCTCAAAAGTAATCCATTGGGTCAGCATGATGTCTTTGGAGTTAGATAATAGGTCCGCATTAATATATAGATGTAAATATTATAAAAAAGTATATTCAACTTCGTAGGCTGGTCAAAAGTGGTGGATAGCTAGGCGCAAAAAGGGGGCAAAACCGGAGGCGTATAAGGATACGTTGAGGATTTTGACCCCTTTTTGGAACGACGCTAGATGCCACTTTTCACCAGCCTACAGGTTGACTAATTTGTTTTTGATAGCATATAGTGCAGCTTGTGTCCTATCATCCACACTAAGCTTGCGAAAAATATTGGTAATATGGTTTTTCACCGTCTTCTCACTGATAAACAGGCTTTGCGCTATATCTTTGTTTGCCATACCCTTGGCAATCAGCTCCAATACATCCAATTCCCTAATAGTCAAGTCATCAAAGGAACTTGGTCGGGTCTTCCTCTCAGATAGCCGGTTAAATTCTCCCAAAAGCTTGGCGGTAATTGCAGGGTGAATCACCGATTTCCCTTGGGCCACATCTTTTATTGCCGCTATCAATCGCTCCGGCTGAATATCCTTCAAAACATAACCAGATACCCCTGCTCTTACCAGCTCAAAGATATATTCTTCATCATCATGGATAGTTAAAGCAATAATCCCAATTTGGGGCATTTCAGTCTTGATTACTTTTGTTGCTTCTATACCATTTATCCCCGGCATATTGATATCCATTAATATTACATCAGGGGTTAACTCTCTGGCTAAAGCAACTGCTTCTTCACCCCGACTGGCTTCACCTATAACCTCTAAATCATTATCCAAAGAAAGAATTTTCACTAAGCCTTCTCTTAATAATACATGATCATCAACTATCAGTATTTTAATACCCATACACTCACTCCTCATCCGGACTTTGAATAGGGATAATTATTTTGATATCTGTACCTTTTCCGGTTACAGACTGGATGTTAAATTGTCCTTGCAATAACTCCACTCTTTCTTTCATACCTAAGAGTCCATATCCGTCTCTATCATTGTCAGCAAAAACTTCGGCTACGGGGAAACCACGCCCATCATCTTTAATATCCAAACTGACTTCCATTTCCGCAACCAGCAAATTAATTACTACCTTCCGTGCGCCCGAATGCTTTTGAACATTTTGCAGGGCCTCTTGAATAACTCGGAAAATCGTCACTTCTAAAGTATTCGGAAGCCGCATGCGTATTTCTGAGGGTAGAAATCTAACAATTATACCAAATCTTTCAATGAATTCTTCTATATATCTGTTTAGAGCCGGTATCAAACCAAGATCATCTAAAGCCATTGGCCTTAAATCATAGATAATTTTCCGGACGTCCTTCAGGCTGTTTCTAACTAACTCCTTTAATTGGTGAATCTCTTTCTTTGCCAGAACAACATCTTTGTCTAAGAGCCTTTCGCAGAACTCAGCTCGTAAAACTATATTGGCCATAGACTGGGCAGGTCCATCATGAATTTCCCTGGCTACCCGTCTTCGTTCTTCCTCCTGGGCTTTAATAATACGTGACCCTAGATTACCTCGGGCTTCTATCTCTTCTAGCTTATTATTAAGACCTTGAATATTTTTCATTAAATAATTTAAGGCTACCCCTACATGGGAAACCAGCCTCTCTGCTTTAGCAACTGTATCCAACTGCCTTTTATACTGCCTTTCCAATTCTGTTCTTTCTTCCCGAAGCTGATTTTCTTTATTTTCAAGAATTCTAACCTCTGCCTGCAGATTACTAGCATTAAGATACGCTTTTCTGATATCTTCCTCTTTATACTTTTTAATATCTCGGCTAACCTCCATCAATCGAACCCGTGCAGCCTTTTCTAGTCTCTCAATTCTTTCTAATTCATTAATCACTTCAATGACTTTTTGTTTAACAGACTCCAATTTTTGCAGAATTCTCTCCATTTCAATTCGAGCATTTTCAGCAATATCAAAGATCTGATTTTTACTATTTTCTATAGCTGTAATTGTTTCTTCAATGATTTCCTCCAAAGAAGGTACAACTGAATTTTTCTTCATAAAATCCACCCCATAACATCACACTTCAACACTATTTTTCAAAGTTCTTATTTCTGCATAATACGATACATATCCTGCTTAGTTCTACATATAATAATGCCAGACACCCATATAAGGTGGTGAAAACCTTGTCAAAATTTCCAAACACCTGTGCCAGATGTGGGCAAGCCTTAGACTTAGTTGATGAACCTTTTTCCGAATATAAATCCATTACAGATAAAAAGGGCAATGAACTTTGCCCCCGTTGCTACCAAGACTATTGTGACCAATATTAAAGCCGAGCTTTGCTCGGCTTTAATATTGGTGGGCGATAATATACCCAAATTATAACCACGAATAATAAATTATGGTTAAGGAAGCATAAGAACCCTCACCATTCTCCCTTTTAATTGTTAATTTCTAGGTTTGCAGATGATTTCTTTAACTTTAGTCCTAAATATGTCATTAGAGTGAGCAGGAAGAATTACTGCTGCAGTATCGGCACCATTATTAGTACCCGAAATAGCTACTACTTCTTCCCCATATGGTATTAGGCCTGCGTCTAATGCCATAACAGATATTTCTACACACACCTTTACCCCCTGACCCAGCATTCTTAAACTTTCTGCTATTATTTCACTGGGGTAAATACCCTTAAATTTAGTACGCACTCCTCGATCTAATCCTGCCATTAAGTGGGTAGTTGTAAGAAGTTTCACTCGACTTTCAGATAATTCTTGACGAATTTTAGCTTCCATTTCATCTATACCAGGTCCAAGATAGCCCACATGATGGGTAACACAAACAAGCTCAAGCCCCTTATTCAAACACAATTGAATCGTTTTTCCCGTCCGTGAAGCTACTACCAAATGTTTAATATCTAACTCTTTTGCTCTATTTATGGCTAACTCTACTGTAGCCTCAGAGTTTGCCGGTCCTGCTTTTTCCCAATACATAACATACCTCCTAAAAAGAGAGCACCCGTATAATTTATACAGATGCCTTCTTATAACTGTTTTTACCTATACTTTTTTTAGAATAGTATATGCATAAATGCCGCTACAATAGGTATTGCAACAACTGTTCTTAATACGAAGATGACAACTAGCTCCCACAGTTTTATCGGTAGCTTAGTAGCTAAAATAACAGCTATAGTTTCTGAGAAAAAAAGAATTTGAACCATTGACACCGTAGTTATAAAATACCTGGCGCCAATATTTAGCACGTCAACTTTATCAGCAATTAGCAAAACAGGTAAGAACATTTCAGCAATACCAACCGGCAGCGAAGGGGCTATTTCTACTGCGTTAGGAACACTAAATAAATTTAACAATGGAATAAATGCTGCACCTAAATACTTGAAGATCGGAGTATATTCTGCAGCTATTAAACCAGTAATACCTACTGCGGAAATAAAACTGATGACTTTTGGGATAATAAATATACCGCTGAGCAAACTGTTTTTTATTTCTTCAAAAATGCTATTCGCATAATAAGCTTTTTTAGCAGCTCTGTCAACACCTCTTTTAAACATGGCAAGTTCAAATTTAGCTTCATTAGTTCTATCTTCTACTGTTTGTACTCTCCCATTATAGTATACATCTTCTTTTTTATTTAAGGGTGGAATTCTCGCCATTATAGCCGAAATTATAAAGGCAATTATTAAGGATGAAAAATATACTAACGTAAAATGTTCTGCTAACCCTGCTGTTTTAATTACAAGCATGGCAAAACCAACACTTACTGCACTAAAACCTGTTGTAATTATTGCAGCCTCTCGCTTAGTATACACATTGGAGTTGTATAATTTACTTGTAATGATAACCGCCATGGATGATGAGGTTACAAAAGATGTAGTAGCGTCGATAGCACTTTTACCGGGCACTTTAAATACGGGTCTCATTAATGGCTCTAATATAGCTCCTACAAAGTCAATTCCACCATAATTTAATAAAAATGGAATAAAGAAAGCCCCCACCAAAATAATCCATACTACTGCTAATAAGATAAAAGGTACTACAGTTCCTCCAGTATCCGCACCTACAATCCACTCAGGTCCCACAAAACCAATAAAGCTAACATCTAGTGCATAAACTAAGATGTATACTGCTCCCAGTAGATATATAAAAGGATGAATAACAGAATCGTCTTTATAAAATTTATGAATAGCAGTGTCTTTTGCTGAAAAGAATTTTCCATAAACGCCAGCAAATGCGTTTACAAGAATAATAATTGTTGCAACCCATAATCCAAAATTCCCGAATAGTTTTAAGAAAAAGTTATAAATATGACCAAAGGGGACATCTATGTTTCCATTAAGAGTAAGCGGTACAAAAAATATTATTATTGCTAATAATGTAAATATTATGGATTTCGTTAGACCCTTACTATAACTTGTTTTATCTAAATTAATTGTATCTAAATAACTAGGGTTGTTTAAGTCTTTATCAATATCTGACCCTCCATTGCCTATATTTTTATTTGGTGCTATGCCTAAATCACCCATTTAAACACCTCCAATTTTATCTAACCAGCGATTTTATTCATACCGTCTACCTATTCAGCTTTTTCTTTAAAGCAAGCATTGAAATAAACTCAAATCCAATATTTGCTGCCAGATATGCAGTAATTTCTGCTGAATCGTAAGCTGGTAGTACTTCAACAATATCAAAACCTACAAAGTTAATTTCTTTTGTTTCTCTTATAAGAGATAGGGTTTCAAAGGATGTAAAACCACCTACTTCAGGAGTCCCAGTACCAGGAGCATAGGCCGGATCAGCAAAATCGATATCAAGAGTAAAGAAAGCTAATTTATTGCCAACTCTTTCTCTAACCTGCCTACCAGTTTCCTTTAACCCCAGTTCCCTAACTTTATCAGCTGGAATAACTTTAAAACCCAATTCAGCAGCAATTTTAAAATCATCAGGGTCATATAGGGACCCTCTCATTCCAACTTGTATTGAAGTATGAGGATCTATAATGCCCTCTTCAACTGCTCGTCTAAAAGGCGTACCATGGTTATGGTTTTGTCCAAATACTTGTTTATTTAAATCTAAATGGGAATCATAGTGAACCAAAGATACTGGTCCATACTTCTTTGCAATAGCCCTAAGTTCCGCCAGAGTAATAGAGTGGTCTCCTCCTAAGCAAATAGGAATAACACCTGCTTCAATAATAGGAGCTAATTCTTTTTCAATTACTTCAAAAGTAGGTTCAATATAACCAGGAATTATAGAAATATCTCCATAATCTGCTCCCTTTAGGTTTTCTAAAACATTTACTTCTAATTGAACATTGTTTGGCTTTATCATTGCCGAAATATTTCTAATTGCTGTCGGACCAAACCTCGATCCACTTCGATAAGAGCTACCAGTATCAAAGGGAACTCCTACAATAACAAAGTCTAACCCTTCTGCTGATTTAAATTGGGGCATTCTCATAAAAGTTCCGGTGTTGCAAAACCTTGGTGAATTTAACGCGTTTGTAGTCATTTATAAACCTCCTTTCTTTTTCATTGAAATATTTGCAATAATTATGCCAATTCTGAAAAGTTAAGAAATTAAGGAATTAGAAGGACCAGGGGTTATTTCCAAGTGCAAAACTGCTTTCATATATTTATAAAATGACTCGATAAAAGCTGTACAGTGTTGATATTGTCAGGAGTGAAAACAATAGTGCAATTTAGCCTCCCAAAAGGCAAAATTGCACTATTGTTTTCTAGTATGGATTTTTTAACTTGTGTTTGTTTAATTTTCTTCTGATAGTACTTACATCTAATTTTAACATGATTGCTACTTCTTGAATACTTTTTGCTTTTTTTATCGTCTGTTGCAAAAGATTCTTTTCAAAATTATCAGTTAATATTCTAAATGACTCATTACTTAACAACAACTCTCCTTTTCCATTAGACCTATAGATTTTTTCGGGAAGGTCTTCTGCTTTAATAACCTTATTTGTGGTTGTTACCGTTAATCGTTCGATCATGTTTTCTAATTCCCGCACATTTCCAGGCCAATTATAGTCTAGTAACAGACCCAAAGTTTCAGGGTCAATTACTTTTTCTAAGCCGAACTTTCTAGTAAACTTCTCTAAAAAGTAACTAATGAGCAGCTGAATATCCTCTCTCCGCTCCCTCAGAGGAGGAATAATAATTGGTACTACATTTAAACGGTAAAAAAGATCTTCCCTAAATTGATTTTGCTTTACCATACTCTCCAAATCTTTATTAGTTGCAGCAATTATTCTAATATTCACTGAAATTGGACTTGTCCCACCAATTTTTAAAATCTCTCTATCTTGAAATACCCTTAATAACTTTGCTTGCAAACTAAAGGGAAGTTCCCCTATTTCATCTAAAAATAGTGTTCCTTCATTAGCTAATTCAATCATTCCGACTTTTCCTGTTTTATTAGCCCCGGTAAAAGCCCCTTTTTCATAACCGAAAAGTTCCGATTCTAAGAGATTTTCGGGAATACCGGAACAGTCTATTTTAATAAAAGACCCTTCTTTACGGCTACTGTTCCGATGGATGAATTTACTAAATACTTCCTTACCAACACCTGATTCCCCTAACAACAGAACAGTAGTATCTACTCCTGCCACACGCAAGGCAACTGTTAGAACTTTATTCAACTGGGGACTGTTACCTATTATATCATCGGTCCTTACGTTCACTTTTCTTAATAATTTTAATTCTGATTCATATTTTTCGCTCTTTAGCTGTACGTTTCTCAATTCATTTTTTAGCGTATTTAATTGTGTAATGTCTCTGCAATTAACAACTACTCTATAGAGTTCACCATTTTTAAATATAGGAGTACCTGTAGCCATTACTTCTTTACCACTTTTTGTTTTTTGCAATATTGTTACAGGTTTTTTTTCTTCCAATACCTTTAAAGTTACCGACTCTGAATATATCCCACGGGCTACTAGATCTTTCATGTTTTTACCCAAAACTTCATCAGCCTTAACCTCATCAATACGTTCGCTAGCTTTATTTAGCCGAATTACGTTTCCCTTTCCATCTGCAATAAATATCCCATCAAAAGAAAATTGGAAAATTGCATCAAACTCCTCCTGCAATTCTTTATAAAATTGCATCTCTTTTGATTGTTTATATTCCCTTTTTTTATAACCTATATAACATCCTGCACCATCAACAAAGGGTAATACTTCTTGTTCTAAGCTTTCAAAATTAGAAATGTGCTCATGTTCTGATGCAACGATAATATCTTTACGTAATATATCATGAACAGACTGGTTATCTGTTAATTTTAGAAAAGAGTATATATCTAGTATTCCAACCACCCTAGTGTTACTTATTACTGGTAACTGAGTTGTCTTTGCCGCGCAAAAGGTCTCTAATATATCTTGTTTATTAAAATCATCTAGATTAATGTATAAACTTTTTTCCAAGGTCAAACTTTCCAACATAGTTTACACCTCCTATTTAATGCTATCATAAAGTAGCAAAAACTCATTCACGACCAGGTGATTAACTTTAGCTGTTTTAATATTTTTAATTCAAGTTGGGCCTGACCCATGGGATTTTAGTCTCTATATTCTTTTAACATTAACATGACCCTTTTAGCAGTCAATTAGTGGGTGAGTGGGCGAGAATAAAACCAATATATATGCACCACCGAATCCAATGAAAATCAACTTACAATATTGCCAAAGCTTTATCTGTTTTTATCCGTGTGGTCCGAAGGACCTCGTGGTTTTAATTTTATTTTCAGTGTAGTCACTTAAAATAATGGTCTCCTTTCGTGAGGAGACCATTATTTATTTATTTAATTTTAAACAGAATATCCCCTGGATTCACTGCATCCCCTTCTGCAACAGAAATTTCCCCTACTGTTCCATCCATAGGTGCTAGAATCTCATTTTCCATCTTCATAGCTTCCAAAATCATTACTATATCGCCTTGTCTAACTTTAGAACCTTTACTGAGAATTACTTTAAAAATTTTCCCGGGCATAGGAGCAGTTACTGTGCTATCAGCAGATATATTAGCTACTTTAGGAGCTTCTTTTTCTTCCTTTGCATCGTGGCTAGGGATCTCATTATTTTGTTCTTCCTGTTCTTCCTTTTCATCATCGAATTTTCCTGTATCAACCTTATAGCCATTACCATCAACTGATATTTTCAGTTTTTCAATTTTACCGTTAAAGTTAAAGCTTATGCCGCCTGTACGGGTGTTTTTTCTATTTGCAGCAAAGCTGGCTGCACTGCCTACACCAGAAGATAAATTCGTATTAATAGGTGCTACTGCCATTGGTTTGGGTTCAACCTGTTGCTCCTCTTTCTTAGCAACTGACTTAGGCTGTGACTCTTCTGCGGTTGAAGTCCCTTCTAGGAAAGGCTTAGCTACCTGCGGGAAGAGGATATATAATAAGAGTTCTTCCATGTTTTTAGCCAATTCCCCGATTTCCTGCTTAGCCGACTCGATTTGCGGTTCTAATAAATCTGCAGGTCGAACAGTAATAGGTCTTTCATCCCCAATAATTTTCTTTCTAATTTCCTCGTTAACTTCTCCGGGTGCTTTACCATAAAGGCCTTTCATATAGTTCTTAACCTCATTGGTAACCATTTTGTATCTTTCACCAGTTAAAATATTTAAAACTGCCTGGGAACCAACGATTTGGCTAGAGGGTGTAACCAGAGGCGGGAAACCCATATCTGCCCTAACCCTTGGAACTTCCTGCAATACAGCTTCAAATTTATCCAAAGCATTAGCTTGAGAAAGCTGGGAAATAAAGTTGGAAAGCATGCCGCCTGGCACCTGATAGCGGAGGACATTTACATCAACCCCCGCCTTATAGACATCAAATTCTTCATAGTCTTTACGTACTTCCTTAAAGTACTCAGCTAATAATGAAGCCTGCTCTAAATCAATACCTGTCTCATAAGCGCCCTCATTTAATACAGCAATCATTGTTTCTGTTGCGGGCTGGGAGGTCCCTAAAGCTAACGCGGAGTTTGCTGTATCCACCACATCTGCGCCAGCTTCAATTGCCTTCAAATACATCATCGAACCCATCCCACTAGTATAATGGGTATGCATTTGGATAGGCAGTGATAATTCCTTTTTCAAAGCAAGCACTAAATCATATGCAGCATAAGGTGACAAGATACCGGCCATATCCTTGATACAAATGGAATCAGCTCCTATATCCTTTAGCTCACGACCCATTTTCAGGTAATATTCCAGATCATAGATAGGTCCTAGGGTATAGCAGATAGTAGCTTGTACATGTTTACCGTTTTTACGAACCTCTTCCATAGCCTTCTGCATGTTGCGCACATCATTTAAGGCATCAAAAATTCTAAAGATATCAATACCATGCTCAGCAGCTTTAGCAACAAATGCCTCAACTACATCATCAGCATAGTGCTTGTAGCCCACTAAATTTTGCCCCCGTAAAAGCATCTGGAGTTTAGTCTTTTGAAAGGCCTTCCGTAGAGTCTTTAGTCTCTCCCATGGATCTTCATTTAAAAAACGCATACATGAGTCAAATGTAGCTCCACCCCATACCTCTAACGAATGAAAGCCCATTTCATCCATTTTTTCAGCGATGGGAAGCATGTCCTTAGTCTTCATGCGAGTAGCCAGTAGTGACTGGTGCCCATCCCTTAAGGTTGTATCAGTAATACCTATGTGCCTCTTTTGCCCACTCATTTAATCCACTCCTAATTATATATTTTTTTAAATACCAAGCTATGTAGTTAGATCATCGTCGATGGTCTATGGTCGATGGTCGATGGTCTATGGTCTATGGTCTATGGTCTATGGTCTATGGTCTATGGTCTAAGTTTATGTCCAATCGTCTTTTGTCTCTTGTCTGGTCTATGGTCTAATCTAGCGCAGCGAAATCTTAATCTTAATCTTAATCTTAATCTTAATCTCAATCTCAACCTCAGCCTTAGCCTTAACCTTAACCTTAACCTTAACCTTAACCTATCTTCCCCTGTATTTAGTATACAACAACCTGTTAAGAATTTCATACAGAAATCATTTATATATTATTCTATAATACTTTCCTTATTTTAGCATTAACAATTTTCCCTTCTTGAAATATATATAATAAGTCCCCTAAAAACAGGGACGCTTTTTGTCCCATTTGGTCAGCACAAATCCCGTAATAAATACTCATATATAAGAATGGTTTATCGATTATGACAAGGATTTCTAACACAAATGGAGAATACTTCCTAGTCGCTTTACTTCACATACTTATGGGCGAGCATTATGAGTCTGACATTACTGCAAGGTGAATATTGTTGTTCTGACAATTACTTCTAAGAAAAGTTTTGCGTCTGACACAAACGTTGATAGTAAGAATAATGGGTCTGATATACTGCTTGGTTAACATCTAGTGTCTGATTTAGCAGACGCAAGAGTTTCACCCAGGAGTATATCAGACGCAATAAGTAACCCCAAAGTAATTGTCAGACGTAATAGCTTAACCCACGAAAAAGTCAGACGCAATAAATTGTCCCTGAAGCAATTGTCAGACGCAACAGCTCAACCCATAAGAAATAGAACACGGAGGTCGCATAAATGCTTACTAAAGTTGGAATTAATGGTTTTGGAAGAATCGGCCGGCTTTGTTTAAGAGTTGCCTTAGAAAGGTCCGATTTAGAGGTTGTAGCTATCAACAGTACAGCAGACCCGAAAACTACAGCACATTTATTTAAGTATGATTCAACCCATGGTATTTTTCAAGGGGAAGTAACAGCAACAGAAAACGGATTATTAATAAATGGCAAAGAAATTAGATTATTTTCTGACAGAAACCCAGAAAATCTTCCCTGGGGGAAATTAGGTGTAGATATTGTAATTGAATCTACCGGCAAATTTAACAATCGGGAAGCAGAAGTTCATTTGAAAACAGGTGCCAAAAAAGTAATTCTTACAGCACCTGGAAAAAATATTGACGCTACTATAGTGATGGGTGTTAATGAAAAAATTTATGATAATAAAAGCCACAATATCATATCCAATGCATCCTGTACTACCAACTGCCTAGCGCCTATCGTAAAGGTGCTTAATGATAATTTAACTATAAAAAGCGGCTTGATGACTACTGTCCATGCTTTTACAAATGACCAAAAAAATCTCGACAATCGGCATAAGGATTTAAGAAGAGCTCGTGGCTGTACTCAATCCATCATCCCCACCACTACCGGTGCAGCCAAAGCAGTAACGGAAGTAATACCTGAATTAAAAGGTAAACTAAACGGTTTAGCTATAAGAGTTCCTACTGCTGATGTTTCTTTAGTAGACCTAGTAATTGAATGTGAGGAAGAAATATCTGTAGAATATTTAAATAATCTTCTTAAAAAAGCCTGTGAAACAAAACTTAAAGGGATCTTAGCTTATTGTGATGAACCTCTGGTTTCTGTAGACTTTACCGGAAATACCAACTCAGGAATTATTGATGGATTATCAACTATGGTAGTAGGACCCCACACAGCTAAAATTTTAGCCTGGTATGATAATGAATGGGGCTACAGCTGCCGTGTTATAGATTTAGTTTCTTATGTAGGAGCTCAAATGGTTAAAGATCAGCGCAAGCTAGCAGGCTAGAATATATTCCCTCCCAAATGAAAAAGCCCTCCAAATGGAGGGCTTTTTCTTTAAACCACAGGTTAATAAAAATGGAAAAATTAATAATAAGTTCACATCCTATGCCCATGGCTAAGCGGGGTTCTGTTTTCACAGTTATATTAAGGGGGGATTTAAACTAATGTAGAATTTAGAATTTAGAATTTAGAATTTAGAATTATTGATATAATAATATTTTTAAAATGAAAATTTGCTTCTTACTACATTATAATATACTATACAATCCTACGCAAGCATCCCAGTGGAATCCATGATAAGAAAAATTTTACATAGGATACCTGAAAATTTTATAGTTAAATGATCGAATCGTGACCAAGGGGACTGTCCCCTTGGTCACGTAATTCATCTTCAATCTTAGAAATAAGATTTTTAAATAAAGGAACATATATATCTTTAGTATTTTTTAAAACTTCCAATGCATTTTTTTCATCATATGTATGAGCCGTTTTATTCCTGTCGACAATCATTTTTAACCATATATCACCATCTAATATTAATCCCTCTTTAAAGGCTGTCTTTATTGTATTTCTCGGATTAGTACTTTCAAAGCTACCCGTATATTCAAGATATGATTTCATCAGCTTCCAAGATAGTTCATATGTAAACTCAAATCTTTTTATGGCGGCATCTATTACAATATCGTCTTCAAGGAAATCCCTATTTAAACTTTCAGTTAGCTTATTATATGCATTTTTGAAATTTTCAAGCTTATCCATTACCTTATTTAATGTCACAAGCATCTCCCCTTTTTCATTAGATAAAAAAATTACTTTTCCTTCATTTATTATATAACTACGTAACTTTTCATTAGATATTTTATCAAAATCTATAATATCGAATGTATATATAATATTTTTAGTTTCTAACTCCTCTATTATCTCATAAATCTTATAATTATCTTTTTTAAAAACTATCGCCATATCAATATCTGAGTTTTTTTTATAATCTCCCCTTGCTCTAGAACCAAAAATAATAACCTTGGCAACTATATCTGAATACTTTTTAAACAAATCTAATATATTATAAAAATCTTCCTTAGATAATCCATATCTTTCAGCCACACATTTCACCCTTTCAAATACAACAATAAATCTTCCAAACTCTACGCTACTCAAAGCCATTGTACCACATTTTACCATAATATAAATACCATATCTTAAGTTATAGAAAAATCCTTGAGATTTCTCCCAGGACTACCCACATATCTATATACTTTGGACTTAAATTTAAAAACCTAAATCAATCAAACTACTTGTTAACTAATTTGATCGATAATTGCAAGAACACTAGCCTTTAGATTGCTCAATTTTTGATCGGCTTCATCCCTTGACTCCCCAACTATATTAAAGTATATTTTGAGCTTTGGCTCGGTACCGGAAGGCCTGATACAAAACCATGAACCATCCTCTAATGTAAAATGCAAAACATTAGCTTTTGGCAGCTTTGTTGACTTCATCTCACCAGATACTAGGCTGAGCATCGATTCATGCAGATAGTCACTAATGACATTCACCTTTTTACTAGCAATAATCTTAGGGCTCTCTGCCCGTAATGTATCTAATATTCTCTTAATTCGTTCCTGTCCTGCTATACCTTTCAGATTAAATGAAACTAAGTCTTCTTGATAATAACCGAATTCTTCAAATAATTGATTTAAGCGGTCTAATAAACTAATCCCCCGTGATTTATAATATGCTGCCATCTCTGCCACTACCAGACAGGCTTGTACAGCGTCTTTATCCCGGACATAATCTCCAATCAAATAACCATAGCTTTCCTCATAACCAAAAAGGAAAGCGTAACTATTTTTTTCCTCAAATTCTTTAATCTTTTCACCAATGTACTTGAAGCCGGTCAAAACATCTATGTAACCCACACCATACTTTTGTGCAATGTTAACCCCCATACTCGAGGTTACAATGGTCTTCACTACCACACCATTAGCAGGGATAGAATTATTATGCTTTTTCATTTGCAAAATATAATCAATCATTAACGCACCTAGCTGATTCCCTGTGAGCATAAGATACTTACCCCCAGGATCCCTAACAGCTACCCCTACTCTATCAGCATCTGGGTCGGTGCCCATGACAATATCGGCCTTTATTTCATTCGCTAAATTTATCGCTAATTCAAAAGCTGCATGTTCTTCCGGATTAGGACATTTAACAGTAGAAAAGTCGCAATCAGGTTCACACTGTTCTGGTACCACTACTACATTATTAAACCCGACCTCTTGCAGCACCCTAGTGACTGGGGTATTGCCGGTACCATGTAATGCCGTATATACTATTTTAATTTTATCAGCTTCTTCTTTAATTATATCTTGCCTTAAGACCAGTTCCTTGGTTTTTGCAACATAGGCATTAAGTATCCCATCATCTAACCAGCGAAACAAACCTTTTCCCTTAGCAAACTCCTTATCTAAAATTTCCACTAATAGTTCATCAGCAATTATATTTATCTCTCTGGTTATTGCATTGGCAATATTATCAGTTATTTGTCCACCATCACTCCAATAGACCTTATAACCATTATATTCCTTGGGATTATGACTAGCCGTAATAACTATCCCAGCAACTGCCTGTATCTCCCTGACTGCATAGGAAAGGATAGGAGTAGGGGTAAGCTCATTAAACACATAAGCTGCAATATTATTCTTAGCTAAAACTAGTGCAGCCTGTTCAGCAAATTCCTTTGATTTATACCGTGAGTCATAGGCAATAACAACTTTGCTGCCCCCATTAGTTTTTTTAATATAGTTTGCCAAACCTTGGGTTGCTTTACGGACCGTATAAATATTTATTCTATTTGTTCCCGCTCCAATAATCCCCCTTAAACCCCCGGTACCAAATTCCAAATCTTTATAAAAACTATCCTCGATCTGTGCTGGGTTATCAACAATTTCATCCAGCTCTTTTTTCAATCCAAAATCCAATTTTGAATAATTAACCCACTTTTTATAGCTTTTCAAATAATCCATTTCAACACCTCGAAACCTTCAATTTAGACCCTAAGAAGATCATCTTTCTCATCATGGTGTGTATTAAATAAAAATTTGTGTTATAATTCCACACATAACCATTTTTTTACAGGTGATATCTATGAAATATAAGCGTATTGTTATTATAATATTTATGATTATTTGGGCAGCAGGTATTTACATTGCTTCCAATCAGCCAAACCTCTTGGCTGTGCCCTTACTAAAAAAATATAATTTAATACATAGTAATTTTAATAAAACTCAGATAGATTTGCTTGAGTTTATTATCCGGAAAACCATGCATATATTTGAGTATTTTGTTTTGACTGTCTTATTATACGTAGCTTTAAAATCATTTTATATCAGGCTAAGTATTTTTCTTGCCCCTGGGCTCTCCCTAATATTCGCCGTATCTGATGAATGGCATCAATATTATGTACCCGGACGCGATGGTAAACTTTCCGACATATTTATTGATTCAATAGGGATATTCCTTGCTCTTATCTTTATTATTTTAACAAACCTGCTAATTAGCATAAAACAATCAAGCAAATAATGAAGCAATTAATTCATTTTTAAAACAATACTATTATTTAAGATGACATTTTGGAATTCAGGTGAAACTCCATTAAAATCAACTATATCTACTCGAAATGGAAGAAGGGAATTTTGAAAGTCATCCCTAATATCGGCAATGAGTAAAAGATCAATCCTATCTGGCCCTTTGATGGCTAGGTCTAAGTCAGAATGTTCATGAGTATTACCCTTATATCTAGATCCAAATACAAAAATTTCGAAATTCGGTATGTGTTTTTTAAGGATATCTATAACAATATCTAGTTCATAAGTAAATTCAAAGTTTTGAATAACACCAGCTTGAATAACTTCTTTCTCATCTATAGATATATTATTATGAGCTAATCTTTCGTCCGCGAAGTTTCTTGCTCTCTCCATTGATGAAATTGCTCTTTTAAGACTACTTAAATCCAGCAACATATTTCCCAACACCTCTCTATTAGTTATTAGTATAACAAAAAACCACCTTGTTTAGGTGGCTGATTTGGAAAATTTTTATAATAAAGGTCAGTCTACCAGGATGTATGCAATGCATGTGAAGCTCACACGAGGCATCTGCACCAGGGTCTAGCTTAAGGGATGCATCAACTTTAGAGTCACTTTCTTGGGATGCATCGGAGAATGAATCCCAATAGCAGATGCATCATGCAGTTTGACAAAAAAGGAAATTCATCCACAAAAGTTATCATTCATCAGATGCCGACGTTCAGTCTAGCAGTATAAGAAAAAGTTCCTGGCAACGACCTACTCTTCCAGGACCCTGCGGACTTAGCGTCTTTCCGTCTATTCGTGGGCGCGTGAGCGCGAAAATCAAAAATAAACCACCCAGTAAAGGTGGTTTGGTTGAAACTTAT
>Ga0209643_1000995_pt1 | contig 32713 bp, 31 predicted proteins | sample AutmiccBRH37_all_FD_187383 | JGI IMG/M metagenome (GOLD analysis project Ga0209643, IMG submission 187383) | Deep subsurface microbial communities from Mt. Terri, Switzerland - Autotrophic microbial communities BRH/37_all (SPAdes) (version 2) | ecosystem: Environmental > Aquatic > Deep...
GGGCATCATCCGCGCGATCCTGTGCCTCGCCACCGGCTGGAACATGCTGGGCAAGCCCCCGGTCAAGCTCGACTGGGCCTGCGTCCATCTGTTCCGCCTCGACCCCGACGGCACGCCCCGCCTCGAGCGCCCCAACATGAGCCTGGAGCCGTGACCCGGCCCCGCCTCCTCTTCTGGGTCCAGCACCTGCTGGGCATCGGCCACCTGCGGCGGGCCGCCACCCTGACCCGCGCGCTGCGCGCCGCGCAGTTCGACGTGACCCTGGCCTCGGGCGGCTTCCCGGTTCCCGGTCTGTCGGTCGGCACTGCCGACTTCGTCCAGCTGCCGCCCGCCCGCGCCGTCGACGTCTATTTCAAGGACCTGCGCGATGCGGACGACCGGCCGCTCGACGACGCTTGGCGGGCCGACCGGCGCCGACACCTGCTCGACCTCTACGACAGCGTGCGGCCCGACATCGTCCTGACGGAGCTCTTCCCCTTCGGCCGCCGGCAGTTCGCCTTCGAAGTCGAGCCGCTCCTCGACGCGGCCCGCGCCGACCCGAGACGCCCGCTGATCGCCGCGTCGGTCCGCGACATCCTCGTCCAGCCGGGCAAGCCGGAGCGTATCGACGAGATGATCGCGCGCGCCGAGCGCTGGTACGATCAGGTCCTCGTGCATGGCGATCCGGCCCTGGTCGGGTTCGAAGAGACCTTCCCCCGCCTCGCCGCGATCGCCGACCGTGTCCGCTATACCGGCTACGTGGTGGAGAGCCGCCGCCGCCCGACGTCACCCGAGGATGGCGGCGGGGATGGCGGCGAGATCCTGGTCTCCGCCGGAGGCGGTGCGGTCAGCGAGCCGCTTCTGCGCGCCGCCATCGCGGCCCGTCCCCTCACCCGCGCGGCCGCAGCGCCGTGGCGCATCCTCGTCGGCCACAGCCTCCCCGACGCGGTGTTCGCGGACCTGAAAGCCGGATCGGAGGCCGGCGTGACGGTCGAGCGGGCGCGCCCGGATTTCACGCGCCTGCTGCGCAGCGCGCGCCTGTCCATCTCCCAGGGCGGCTACAACACCGTCATGGAAGTCCTGGATGCCCGCGTGCCGGCGGTCATCGTTCCCTATGCCGGCGGCCTGGAGACCGAGCAGACCCTGCGTGCCGAGCGGCTCGCGGCACGCACGACCATCCAGGTGGTGCCGGAAGAGGCGCTGGATCCCGCCCATCTCGCACGCGCCGTCGACAACGCGCTCGCGGCCGGCCCGCCCACACTCGACAGCCTGGACATGGCAGGGGCCCGCGCCACGCCGCGGCTCCTGCGAACGGCGCTCGCCGCGCACCGGCGGACACGATGAGCGCCGCGGCGACCGAGGACTGGGATGCGCTCGACGCCGAGCTGGACCGATGGACCGCCGCCGGCCGCACGGCGACCTTCTGGTGGCGCGACGACGACGCGGTGGACGACACCCCGGCTCTCGGGCGCCTTGCGGAAGCGGCCGACGCCGCGCCGATCGGCCTCGCGGTCATCCCCGCCGGTGCCACCGAGGCGCTCGCCGCACGGCTCGCGGCGCAGCCCGGCTGGACCTGCCTGCAGCACGGTTTCCGCCACGCCAACCATGCACCGCCGGGGGAGAAGAAGGCCGAGTTCGGGGCGCATCGTGCCGTGGCGGACATGCTCGGCGACCTGGCGCACGGCCGCCGGCTGCTGGAGCCGCTTTTCGGCCGGCGCTTCCTCCCGATGCTCGTTCCGCCCTGGAATAGGATCGCCGCCGAACTGGCCGCGGCATTGAGCCGTGCCGGCTACCGCGGCCTGTCCGCCTTTGGAGACAAGGCACTGCCCGCGCCGGGCCTGATCCGGCTGGATTGCCATTGCGACCCCGTCGACTGGCACGGCACACGGGGGTTCATCGGAGTGCAGGCGGCCTTGGCCCCGCTCCTGCATCATCTGTGCGCCCGCCGTTCCGGCGACACACCGGACCGGCCGACCGGGCTCCTGACCCACCACCTCGCCATGGACGACGCCACCTGGAGATTTTGCGCGATGCTTCGGCAGAGAACCGCGCTACACACCGCGGCGCGATGGGTGGCGCCAGCGGCAGCGATCGCAGCCGCTGACGCACTGAACACCGAAGCCGACCGGATCGAGGAATGACCACTTACCGCTATCCGATGTCGTCGCTGGCACCCGACTACGGGCGTGCCGCAGGCGGCTTCTTGCTGACGGCCGGGCCGATTCCCTGGCTGGGCGACAGTGGGCCGGCGCAGATCATCCTCGGCGTCCTGGCTCTGGTATTCCTCGTGTTCGGCCTGTCGACGCTGCTGCGTCAATTGACGGCCGTCACTCTCTCCGCCGACGGGATATCGACCTCGGGTCCCCGACCGGCTACCGTGCGCTGGCAAGAGATCGACAGGATCGACCTGCGGTACTTCTCGACCCGCAGGGATCGCGAAAAGGGCTGGATGCAGTTGCGGCTCGGGGGCAGAGATCAGTCGGTGTCGGTCGACTCGACTCTCGAAGGGTTCATCGACATCGCGCACGCCGCCGCCGAGGCGGCCGGGGTGCACGGCGTGACCCTGTCACCCGTCACCGAGGAGAATTTCCGCGCGATCGGCATCGAGCCGCCGCCGCCGTCCACGCCCGTCGGCGACTGAACGATGGCGCACCTCCTCGATGTCCGTGACCTCCGTGTGGACTTCCGGGTCCACGGCGGAGTCATTCGGGCGGTCGAGGGCGTGTCCTTTCGCGTCCCCCACGGCAAGACGGTCGCCCTCGTCGGCGAATCGGGCTCCGGCAAGTCGGTCACGGCCCAGGCAGTCATGGGCATCCTGCCGCACGTCGCGAAGATCACCGGCGGCTCGATCCTGTTCGACGACCCCGCGACGCCCGGACAGCCGCCGATCGACATCGCCGCGCTCGACACCGACGGCGCGCCCATGCGCAAGCTCCGCGGCGGCCGGATCTCGATCATCTTTCAGGAGCCGATGACCTCGCTGTCGCCGCTCCACACGGTCGGCAACCAAGTCTCGGAGGCCTTGCGCCTGCACCGCGCCGCCGGACAGGCGGAAGCGCGGCGCATCACCGAGGAGATGCTGGCGCTAGTCGGATTTCCCGATCCGTCGCGCGCCTTCGACACCTACCCGTTCGAACTGTCGGGGGGACTTCGCCAGAGGGCGATGATCGCCATGGCCCTGGTGTGCCGCCCGGCACTGCTGATCGCGGACGAGCCGACGACCGCGCTCGACGTCACCATCCAGGCGCAGATCCTCAAGCTCATCAAGGACCTCCAGGCCGAGCTCGGCATGGCGGTGCTGATGATCACCCACGATCTCGGCGTGGTCGCCAACGTGGCCGACGAAGTCGTCGTCCTCTATCACGGACGGGTCGTGGAATCGGGGCCGGTGCAGGACATCTTCGAGGCGCCCGGCCACCCCTATCTGAAGGCCCTGCTCAAGGCCGTGCCGCGCTTCCACATGCCGCCCGGCGAGCGGCTGGTGCCGATCCGCGAAGCGCGATCCGAGACCGGGCACATGATGGCCGCGCGCGAACGCAAACCGGTGGCCGGTTCCCGTCCCATCCTCGACGTCCGCGGGATCACGAAGGAGTATTCGATCCGCAAGGGCGGGCTCCTGACCCGCACCCACAGCCAGATCCGCGCTGTGGACGACGTCAGCTTCTCCATCCGACGGGGCGAATGCCTGGGTCTCGTCGGCGAGAGCGGCTGCGGCAAGACCACGCTCAGTCGCATCATCATGCGCGCGCTCACGCCCGATTCCGGGCAGGTCCTCTACGACGACGGCGCACGGCAGATCGACCTCGTCGGTCTCAGCGGCCGGGATCTCTTCGACTATCGACGCCGGGTCCAGTACGTCTTCCAGGATCCCTACAGCGCGCTCAACCCGCGCATGACCGTGGCGGACATCATTGCAGAACCGCTGATCATACACGGCATCGGCGACGCCCGGCGCCGCACGGAGACGGTCCGCGAACTTCTCAGCCTCGTCGGCCTCGACGTCCGCCACCTCAACCGCTATCCGCACAGCTTCTCCGGCGGCCAGCGCCAGCGCATCGGAATCGCTCGGGCCCTGGCCCTGCGCCCCGACCTGCTGCTCTGCGACGAGCCCGTCTCCGCACTTGACGTGTCGGTTCAGGCGCAGATCCTCAACCTGTTGAAAGATCTGCAAACGACGCTCGGGCTGACCTACCTGTTCGTCTCGCACAACCTCGCCGTCGTCGACTATATGGCGGACAGGATCGCGGTGATGTGCGGCGGCCGGATCGTCGAACTGGCACCGGCCGGCGCGCTCTTCCGCAATCCGCTGCACCCCTATACGAAGGCGCTGCTCGCCGCCGTTCCGGAGCCCGACCTCGCCCATCCGCTCGACTTCGGGCGCCTCATGGACGAGCGGGCGTCAAACCCTGGCGCGTGGCCGGAACCGTTCACGCACGATCCGCAGCGGCCAACGCAATGGCTCGAACTCGGCGACGGCCATTTCGTGCGCGCCCGCCCCTCCGCCGCCCTCGAAAAGCTGGTCGCCTGAGCATGACGATGCGCCGAACCGTTCTCGCTCTTCTGGCCGCGACGGCATGTTCCCTTCTGCCGGCCGCAGGCGCCATTGCGGCACCGGTCGACGAGGCGCCGATGCTGGCGGCCCGCGTGAAGGACGGCAGCCTGCCGCCTATGGCCGAGCGGCTTCCGCAGACGCCCAATCGGGTCACCACCCCGTTCGCCAAGGACAAGGCGGCGAAATATGGCGGCCGGATCTACATGCTCATGGGCTCGGCGAAGGACATCCGCCAAGTCTATGTCTACGGCTACGCGCGGCTGGTCGGGTACGACAAGGACCTGCAGATCGTCCCCGACATCCTCGAGTCGGTCGACAGCGAGGACGACCGCGTCTTCACGCTCCGCCTGAGGAAGGGCCATCGCTGGTCGGACGGCCGGCCCTTCACCAGCGACGACTTCCGTTACTGGTGGGAGGATGTCGCCAACAATCCCGACCTCAGCCCCAGCGGCCCGCCGGTCGACCTGCTGGTCGACGGAGCCGCGCCCACCGTGACCTTTCCGGACGCGACCACCGTCCGCTACGCGTGGAAGTCTCCCAATCCGGCCTTCCTGCCGGCGCTCGCCGGCGCGTCGCCGACGATCATCTATGCGCCTGCGCACTATCTGAAGCCGTTCCACCAGCGCTACGCCGACCCGGCGGAACTGGCGGCCCGGGTCGAGGCGGCGCGTCAGCGCAACTGGCAGTCGCTGCACAACAAGGTCGACAATCTCTACCGCATGGAGAACCCCGACCTGCCGACCCTGCAGCCCTGGATGAACACGACGCCGGCGCCGGCGCAGCGCTTCGTCTTCGTACGCAACCCGTACTTCCATCGCGCCGATGCCGACGGACGCCAGCTGCCCTATGTCGACGAGGTCATCGTCAACGTCGCGGCGCCGGACCTGATCTCCGCGAAGAGCGCCGCCGGCGACACCGACCTCCAGGGCCGCTATCTCCGCTTCAGCGACGTGCCGTTCCTGAAGCAGAACGAGAAGCAGCAGAATTACGAGGTCCGCCTCTGGCGTACGGGCAAGGGCTCGCACATCGCCCTCTACCCGAACCTGAACATCGAAGACCCCGTCTGGCGCCAGGTCTTCCGCGACGTCCGTTTCCGGCGGGCGCTCTCGCTGGCGCTCAACCGGCAGGAGGTCAACAAGGTCCTCTTCTACGGGCTCGCCCTCCCCGGCAACAACACGCTGCTGCCGGAGAGCCCGCTGGCGAGCGACGACCTCCGCAATCGCTGGGCGACCTTCGACCTGGCGAAGGCGAACGCCCTGCTCGACGAGATGGGGCTGAAGCGCGGGCCCGACGGCATCCGTCGCCTGCCCGACGGACGGGCGCTGGAGATCATCGTCGAGACGGCGGGCGAGAGCAGCGAAGAGACCGACGTCCTGCAGCTCGTCCACGACAGCTGGCTGAAGGCCGGCATCAAGCTGTTCAGCCGCCCGCTGCAGCGGGAGGTCCTGCGGAACCGCATCTTCGCCGGCAGCACCCAGATGTCCGTCTGGTCGGGGTTGGAAAACGGTCTCGCGACGGCTGCCATGTCCCCGGCGGAGCTGGCGCCGACCAGCCAGCAGCAGCTGCAATGGCCGAAATGGGGCCAGCATCACGAGGCGGCCGGCAATGCCGGCGAGCCGATCGACATGCCCCAGGCGCGCGAACTGATGGACCTCTACAAGTCATGGCGCAACGCCGGCTCGATGGCGGAGAAGGAGAAGATCTGGCGCCGGATGCTGGAGATCCACGCGGATCAGGTGTTCAACATCGGCATCGTCAGCGGCATCCTGCAGCCGATCGTCGTCTCCAACCGCCTGAAGAACGTGCCCGAGAAGGGCTTCTGGAATTGGGATCCCGGCGCGCATTTCGGCATCTATCGGCCGGATACGTTCTGGCTGACCGGCTCGCGCGACCGCTGAGCCGCACACGATGGTCACCTACATCGCCCGCCGCCTGCTGATCATGATTCCAACGCTGATCGCGATCAGCATCATTGTCTTCATCATCATCCAGCTGCCGCCGGGCGACTATCTCTCGACGCAGATCGCCGAGATGCAGGCCCGCGGCGAAGCCGTCGACCAGGGCAAGATCGAGTTCCTGCGCGCCCAGTACGGCCTCGACCGGCCGATGCACGAACAGTATCTCGTCTGGGTCTGGGGCCTCCTGCACGGCGACCTCGGCTATTCCTTCGAGTACAACCTGCCCGTGGCGGACGTCGTCGGCGAGCGCCTGTTCCTCACCTTCGTCGTCTCCTTCTCGACCATCCTCTTCACCTGGGCCGTATCGTTCCCCATCGGCGTCTACTCGGCTACGCACCAGTACAGCTGGACCGACCACGGCCTCACCTTCCTCGGCTTCCTGGGCTTGGCGACGCCGAACTTCCTGCTGGCGCTCGTCCTGCTCTATCTCGGCAACGTCTGGTTCGGCGCGTCGATCGGCGGCCTGATGGACGAGCAGTATATCGGCCAGCCGATGAGCATGGCGAAGTTCGGGTCGATCCTCGGTCATCTCTGGATCCCGGTGATCGTCATCGGCACGTCGGGCACGGCCGCCATGATCCGGCGCCTGCGCGCCAACCTGCTGGACGAACTGCACAAGCAGTATGTCGTCACGGCGAAGGCCAAGGGCCTGCCGCCCTTCCGCGCGCTGGTGAAGTACCCGCTGCGCATGGCGCTCAACCCGTTCATCGCCGACATCGGCAACCTGCTCCCCCAGGTCATTTCCGGCGCGGCGATCGTCTCGGTCGTACTGTCGCTGCCCACGACCGGGCCGATGCTGCTGTCGGCGCTGCGCAGCCAGGACATGTATCTGGCGGGGTCCTTCCTGATGTTCCTGGCGATGCTCACCGTGGTCGGCGTGCTGCTGTCCGACCTGGCCCTGGCGATGCTCGACCCGCGCATCCGCCTCGGCGGCTCGGCGGAGCGCTAGCATGGCCACCGAACCCGTCGATCGCCTGCCCCACTTCGTATCGGACGCGCCGTTCGATCCGTATTCCGTCGAGAAGCTGACGCCGGAGCAGGAGCGCTACTACCACGCCACCCAGTGGCAGCTGATGTGGTGGAAGCTGCGACGCCACAAGCTCGCGGTCTTCTCCGGCATTGTCCTTCTGCTGCTCTACGGTTCGATCCTGGTCACGGAAGTTCTCGCGCCGTACAACCAGGAGAGCCGCGACATCGATCATATTTACGCCCCGCCGCAGCAGGTGCACCTGTTCCACGAGGGCAGCTTCGTGGGTCCGTTCGTCTACGGCTACCGCAGCACCCTCGACATGACGACCATGCAGCGCGTCTATGTCGAGGACGAGAGCAGCGTCCAGCCGATCCGCTTCTTCTGCAGCGGCGATCCCTACTTCTTCTGGGGCGTCATACCCTCCCGCTTCCACCTCTTCTGCCCGGCGGAGAACGGCACGCTTTTCCTCCTCGGCACCGACCGCCTGGGCCGCGACATGCTTTCGCGGATCATCTACGGCACCCGGATCTCGCTGACCGTCGGGCTGATCGGCATCACCATCTCGTTCGCGCTCGGCATCGTCATCGGCGGGCTCGCCGGCTATTACGGCGGCTGGGTCGACAGCCTGACCCAGCGGTCGATCGAGGTGATCCGGTCCTTCCCGGAACTGCCGCTCTGGATGGCGCTTTCCGCAGCGTTGCCAGTGACATGGAGCCCGATCCTCATCTATTTCGGCATCACGATCATCCTCGGGCTGCTCGACTGGACGGGTCTGGCGCGCGCCGTGCGCTCGAAGTTCCTGGCGCTGCGCGAGGAGGATTTCACGATGGCGGCGACGCTGATGGGCGCCAGCCCGGCGCGCGTCATCGGCCGCCACATGCTGCCCAGCTTCGCCAGCCACCTGATCGCGTCGGCGACCCTCTCGATCCCCGGCATGATATTGGGCGAGACGGCCCTGTCCTTCCTCGGCCTCGGCCTGCGCCCGCCGATCACCAGCTGGGGCGTCCTGCTCACCGAGGCGCAGAACATCAACGCCGTCGTCCTCTATCCCTGGCTGCTGCTGCCCACCGTGCCGGTCATCATCACGGTCCTCGCCTTCAACTTCCTCGGCGACGGCCTGCGCGACGCGGCGGACCCGTACAGGTAAGCCGCAACCCCTTTCCCGTTGGAATGGCGGACCCGCAGGGCTATCTTCCGCCACCACGCAAGCCAAGGCCCGCGCCATGAGTCCCGAGCCCAATACCTACCGTGCCGGTCCCGACGAGCGCGGCCATTTCGGCATTTTCGGCGGTCGCTACGTCGCCGAGACGCTGATGCCGCTGGTCCTGGAGGTCGAGCAGGCCTATCGCGCCGCCCAGGCCGACCCGACGTTCCGGGCCGAGCTCGACTACTATCTGAAGCACTATGTCGGCCGGCCGAGCCCGCTCTACTACGCGCAGCGCCTGACCGAGCACCTCGGCGGTGCCAAGGTCTACTTCAAGCGCGATGAGCTGAACCACACCGGCGCGCACAAGATCAACAACGTGCTCGGCCAGATCCTGCTGGCCCGGCGCATGGGCAAGCCGCGGATCATCGCCGAGACCGGCGCCGGCCAGCACGGCGTCGCCACCGCCACCGTCTGCGCCCTCTTCGGCCTGCCCTGCGTCATCTACATGGGCGCCGTCGACGTCGAGCGGCAGGCGCCGAACGTGTTCCGCATGCGTCTCCTCGGCGCAGAGGTGAAGGCGGTCGAGTCCGGCTCGCGCACCCTCAAGGACGCGATGAACGACGCGCTGCGCGACTGGGTCGCCAACGTCGAGAACACCTATTACTGCATCGGCACCGCCGCCGGCCCGCATCCGTATCCGGAGATGGTCCGAGACTTCCAGTGCGTGATCGGCGACGAGGTGCGCTGGCAGATGGCGGAGGCGGAAGGGCGCCTGCCCGACAGCCTGGTCGCCTGCATCGGCGGCGGCTCGAACGCCATCGGCCTGTTCCACCCCTTCCTCGACGATCCCTCGGTAGAGATCTTCGGCGTCGAGGCGGCCGGCGACGGCGTCGACACGCCCCGGCATGCCGCGTCGCTCGCCGGCGGGCGCGCGGGCGTGCTGCACGGCAACCGCACCTATCTGCTGCAGGACGAGGACGGCCAGATCGCCGAGGCGCACTCCATCTCCGCCGGCCTCGACTATCCGGGCATCGGGCCCGAGCATGCTTGGCTGCACGAGAGCGGGCGCGTGAAATACGTGTCTGCTACCGACGACGACGCGCTCGAGGCGTTCAAGCTCTGCGCGAAGCTGGAGGGCATCCTCCCGGCACTCGAACCGGCGCATGCGCTGGCGCACGTCATGCGCATGGCTCCGACCCTGCCGAAGGATCACCTGCTGGTCATGAACCTGTGCGGCCGCGGCGACAAGGACGTGTTCAGCGTCGCCCGCTCGTTCGGAGTGGAACTGTGAGCGCCGCAGCCTCCCCGGGTCGCATCGAGCGCCGCTTCGCCGCCCTGCGCGCCGAGGACCGCGGCGGCCTCGTCACCTATGTCAGCGCCGGGGACCCCGACTACGACACGTCGCTCGAACTGGTGCGCGGACTGCCCGGCGCCGGTGCCGACGTCATCGAGCTGGGCGTGCCCTTCACAGATCCGGCCGCCGACGGCCCCGCCATCCAGGCCGCCGGCCTGCGCGCGCTGAAGGGCGGCATGACGCTGAAGCGCACCCTCGACATGGTGCGCGCGTTCCGCGAGACCGACGGCGATACGCCGATCATCCTGATGGGCTACTACAACCCCATCCACAATCACGGCGCCGAGCGCTTCGCGCGCGATGCGGCCGCGGCCGGCGTCGACGGCCTGATCACCGTCGACCTGCCGCCCGAGGAAGAGGACGAGCTGCGCCTCCCGGCCGAGGCCGCCGGCCTGCGCCTCATCCGCCTGATCGCGCCGACGACGCCCGATGCGCGCCTGCCCTACGTGCTGGAGCATGCCGGCGGCTTCATCTACTACGTCTCGATCACCGGCATCACCGGCACGCGCGAGGCCGATGCCTCCGCCGTCGGCGAAGCCATGCAGCGCCTCAAGCGGGCCACGGACCTGCCGGTGGCCGTCGGCTTCGGCATCAATAGGCCGGATCAGGCTGCGGCCGTGGCCCGCGTCGCCGATGCCTCCGTCGTCGGCTCGGCGATCGTCCGACGCATCGCGGCGAACCTCGACCCGCACGGCAAGGCCAAGCCGGAACTCGTCGAGGACGTCCTCGGCCTGGTCCGCGACCTCGCCAGCGGCGTCCGCGGCGCCCGAGAGTAAAGAAGCGCAGATGAAGAAGACCGCATGAACTGGCTGACCAACTTCGTCCCGCCCAAGCTGCGGCAGCTCGTTGTCCGCGACACGCCGGAGAATCTCTGGCTGCAGTGCCCGAACTGCTCGCAGATGCTGTTCCATCGCGATCTGGAGAAAGCGCACAAGGTCTGCACCCATTGCGGCCACCACATGCGCCTCGGTGCCAAGGAACGGCTGGCGCTGATGTTCGACGACGGCGCCTACACCCTCGCCGACCTGCCGCCCGTCCAGTCCGATCCGCTCCGCTTCCGCGACCAGAAGCGCTATGTCGACCGGATGAAGGACGCCCAGAGCAAGACCGGCCTGCAGGACGCGGTGCTGGTGGCGGAGGGCACGATCGGCGGCATGCCGGCCGTCGCCGCCGCCTTCGCCTTCGAGTTCATGGGCGGCTCGATGGGCATCGCCGTGGGCGACGCCATCCTGCGCGCGGCGCGGCTCGCGGTGGAGAAGCGCGCGGCCCTCATCGCCATCCCGGCGTCCGGCGGCGCGCGCATGCAGGAAGGCATCCTGTCGCTGATGCAGATGCCGCGCACCACGGTCGCCGTGGCCGAGGTGCGCGAGGCGGGGCTGCCCTACATCGTGGTGATGACCGATCCGACGACCGGCGGCGTCAGCGCCTCCTTCGCCATGCTCGGCGACATCGCGATCTCCGAGCCGGGGGCCGCGATCGGCTTCGCCGGCCAGCGGGTCATCCGCGAGACGATCCGCGAGACCCTGCCCGAAGGGTTCCAGCGCGCGGAGTATCTTTTCGCGCACGGCATGCTCGACATGGTCGTCCATCGCCATGAGATGCGGGAGACGCTCGGCCGCATCCTCGGCATGCTGATGCACCGTGTCGAGGCGGAAGACCCGATCGCCGACGAACTGTCGACAGTCCTGCCTGACGAGGACGTGCAGGCGCCATCGATTCCTGCGGGCGCCGACGCGGCGGCGAAGCAGGAGTGACGACCCGCGTGGAGGTGTAGGAATGAGCGCCAGCGGCGCCGTTCTGGCGCGGCTGACGCGCCTCCATCCCAAGCTGATCGACCTGTCGCTCGGCCGCATGGAGCGCCTGCTCGAACGGCTCGGCAACCCCGAGCGGCGCCTGCCGCCGGTGATCCACGTCGCCGGCACCAACGGCAAGGGCTCCGTCACCGCCTACCTCGCCGCCATCGCCGAGGCGGCCGGCCTCGCCGCCCACGTCTATACCTCGCCGCATCTGGTGCGCTTCAACGAGCGCATCCGCGTGGCCGGGCGCGAACTGTCCGACGACGCGCTGGTCGAGGTCCTGGAGGCCTGCGAACGGGCCAACGGCGACGACCCGATAACCTTCTTCGAGGTGACCACCGCCGCGGCCTTCCTCGCCTTCGCCCAGGCGCCCGCCGACCTCTGCATCCTCGAGGTCGGGCTCGGCGGCCGGCTCGACGCGACCAACGTGATCGCGCGGCCCGCCGTCACGGCGATCACGCCGGTCTCAATCGACCACGTCCAGTATCTCGGCGACACGCTCACCGCCATCGCCGGGGAGAAGGCCGGCATCCTCAAGCCGGGCGTGCCGGCCGTCGTCGGCCTGCAGCAGCCGGAGGCGCTCGCCGCCATCGAGCGCCGTGCGGCCGAGATCGGCGCGCCTCTCCATCGCGCCGGCGTCGAATGGCACTGCACGCGGACCGCCGACGGCTTCGACTGGACGGACGGCGCGACCAGCCTCTCCCTGCCCCGCCCTGCCCTTGCCGGCGAGCATCAGGTCGACAACGCCGCCCTGGCCGTCGCCTGCATCCGGCACCTCGCCGTCCCCCGGATCGCAGAGGCCGCGCTGGACCGCGGAATCCGTGAAGCGCGCTGGCCGGCGCGCCTGCAGCGGCTGCGCACCGGCCCCCTGGTGGCGATGCTGCCGCCCGGCTGGGAACTATGGCTCGACGGCGGCCACAACCCCGCCGCCGGTGCGATGATCGCGCAGTACGCGGCCACCGCCTGGACCGACATGCCGACCCACGCCGTCGTCGGCATGCTCGACACCAAGGACGCCGGCGGCTTCCTCGCCCAGATCGGCCGCGTCGCCGCGTCGGTGCGCGCGGTGCCGATCCCCGGCGCGGACGCAGCCCTGCCCCCCGCCGCGATCGTCGCGGCCGCCCGGGCCGTGAACGTCGAAGCCTGCGCCTGCCCCTCGGTCGAAGACGCCGTCGCAGCGATCCCGGCCGATCGCGGCCCCTGCCGCATTCTCGTCTGCGGCTCCCTCTACCTCGCAGGCGCCGTACTCGAAGCCAACGGCTGAGCGGCGAAACCGCGCGAGCGGGACATTTTGGGATCGTCCTCCACTTCGCACCGCAGCAACCGTTAAGCGCGCCTTCAATCCCGGATGCGAGCATCCCGCCATTGTCACGCAAGTGCGGTAGCATCTATGAGACTGAAGTCCCTCGGCCTGCGCGTTCAGATCGCGATTCTGGGCGGCGTCGGCGTCGTCGCCACGCTGGCACTGCTCTGCGTCTATCTGGTCAGCGACCTCGCGATGCAGAGCGCGGTCACCACCGCCGCCCAAGCCACCCAGCTGAACCGCCTCGTCGGCGCCGCCGAGACCGAGGCCCTGCAGATGCGACGCCGCGAGAAGGACTTTCTGCTCCGCCGGTCGATGCAGTACGCGGCCGCCTATGAAGCCGCCGCAGCGCGCGCCGGCGAGGCGCTCGTGCAGGCGAAGGACGTGGCCCTCGCCGCCGCGATCGATGCCGACATCGCGGATGTGGTGGCCGGTCTGCAGGAACATGCCCGCACCTTCACCCGGCTGGCGGAAGAAGCACAGCGCCTCGGCCTCGATGAGAAATCCGGCCTCCAGGGCGCGCTGCGCGCCGCGGTCCACACCGTGGAAGAGCGCTTCGGCGAGATCGGCAGCGATCCGATGCTCAACCGCATGCTGATGATGCGCCGGCACGAGAAGGATTTCATCCTGCGCGGCGAGCATCGCTATGTGGATCAGCTCGACGCGCGCAAGGCCGAACTGGATCAGCTGCTCGCGGCCTCGACCATGCCGACGGCGATGCGCGCGGAGGTCTCGGCGCTCCTGAACGACTATCAGGCGCGCTTCCATGCCTTCGCCGATACGTCCGAGGCGATGATCGCCACCACCGCCGAGCTGAGCCGCATCTTCGAAGGGATCGAGCCGCAGCTGGAGCGGGCCGCCACCTTCGCCCGCAGCAGTTTCGACGAGGCGCGTGCCGAACTCGCCACCGTCCAGGACCGCGCACGCAGCACCCTGCTGGCGGTCGGCGCCTTTATCGTCGTGGCCGCGATCGCGCTCAGCGCAGTCATCGCCCGCGCCTTGACCACCGCCCTGCGCGGCATGACCGGCACCATGCAGAGGCTCGCGGCCGGCGACCTGGATGTCGCCATCCCCGGGGTGGAGCTGCGCAACGAGATCGGCACCATGGCGCAAGCGGTCGAGGTCTTCCGCGACAACGCAATCGAGCGGCGTCGTCTGCAAGCCGAGCAGGCCGCCGAACAGGCTGCCCGCCAGGCACGGGCGGAGCGCATCGAGACGCTGATCGCCGGCTTCGACGGCCGCGTCGAAAGCGCACTCCGGATCGTCGGTTCCGCCGCCGTCGAACTGGAAGCCACCGCCGAGTCGATGGTGTCGCTCGCCCGAACCACCGACGAACAGGCGAGTGCCGTCGCGACCGCGGCCACCGAGGCCTCGGCCAACGTCCAGACGGTCGCCGCCGCGACCGAGGAACTGCACGCGTCGATCGCCGAGATCGGCGGCCAGGTCAGCCAGTCCTCGAACGTCGCCGGGCAGGCCGTTCGCGACGCCGCGACCGCGAGCCGAACCGTCGGCAGCCTGGCGGAGGCAGCCCAGCAGATCGGCGAAGTCGTGAAGATGATCGCCGACATCGCCAGCCAGACCAATCTGCTCGCCCTCAATGCGACCATCGAGGCGGCCCGCGCGGGTGAGGCCGGCAAGGGCTTCGCCGTCGTCGCCTCGGAGGTCAAGGCGCTGGCGACCCAGACCGCCCGCGCCACCGAGCAGATCTCGACCCAGATCGGCGCCATGCAGACGGAGACCGACAGCACGGTCTCGGCGATCGCCGCCATTCAGAACACCATCGCCGAGGTCAATACCATCGCCGTCGCCATCGCCGGCGCGATCGAGGAACAGAGCGTCGCGACCAACGAGATCGCGCGAAACATTCAGGAAGCGGCCTGCAGCACCGAACAGGTGACCGGCAGCATCGGCGAGGTCAGCGCGGCGGTGACCCACAATCAGGCGGCCGCCAGCCAAGTCCTCTCGGCGTCCGGCCAGCTCGCCCAGGAGGCCGATTCGCTGAAGCAGGTGGTCGACCAGTTCCTGACGGGCATCCGCGCCGCGTGATCGCCGGGTCGGCCGCGGACCCTCCTGGCGTCCCCGGCCCTGGCCTGCCATCCTCGCCCGCGACGCCGAGAACGACGCAGCAGGGAGCAGGCCAATGGCAAATGCGGATGCGATATCGAGTCTCGAACTCCGCTCGCTGGTGACGTCCACCGGGCGGCTCGAACTCTCGCTCCAACGGGTGACGGTCGCACCGCCTGCGCCGGCCGAAGTGATCGTGCGGATCGAGGCGTCGCCGATCAATCCGTCCGATCTCGGCCTGCTCCTGGGATCGGCGGACATGGCGACCATCGCCGCCGGCGGCAGCCCGGATGCGCCGACGCTCACCGCCGCGGTGCCCGCCGAGCGCCTCGCCGGGCTGGCGCGGCGGCTGGACCAGTCGATGCCAGTCGGCAACGAGGGCGCCGGCGTGGTGGTCGCCGCCGGATCGGAGGCGCAGGCCCTGCTCGGCAAGACCGTCGCCATGTTCGGCGGCGCCATGTACACGCAGTACCGGAAGATCGCCGCCGCCGACTGCCTGGTGCTGCCGGACGGCACGTCGCCGGCCGACGGCGCGTCGTGCTTCGTAAACCCGCTGACGGCGCTCGGCATGGTCGAGACGATGCGCCGCGAAGGCCACACCGCCCTCGTCCACACCGCCGCCGCCTCGAATCTCGGACAGATGCTGGTGCGGATCTGCCTGGAAGACGGCATCGCCCTGGTCAACATCGTCCGCAGCGCCGAACGGGCGCAGCTGCTGCGCGACATGGGCGCGCGCTGGGTCTGCGACAGCACGGCGCCCACCTTCGCCGACGATCTGACGGACGCCCTCGCCGAGACGGGTGCCACCATCGGCTTCGACGCCATCGGCGGCGGCCGGCTCGCGGGCACCATCCTCAACTGCATGGAGGCGGCGCTGAGCCGCAACGCGACGGGCTACAGCCGCTACGGTTCCCCCATCCGCAAGCAGGTCTATGTCTATGGCAGCCTCGACACCGGTCCGGTCGAGATCGTGCGCAACGCCGGCATGGCGTGGAGCGTCGGCGGCTGGCTGCTGCCCTGGTTCCTGGAGAAGGTCGGCCCCGAGACCGGCGCACGCCTGCGGCGCAGGGTCGTCGATGGCCTGAAGACCACCTTCGCGAGCCGGTATTCCGCGGAGATATCGCTGGCCGAAGCGCTGCGGCCGGAGAACGTCGCCGCCTACGGCAAGCGGGCCACCGGCGCGAAATACCTGATCAACCCGAACAAGGGCCTGACCTGACACGCCGATGCCCGGCCTGCCGGACAGGGCGCCGACCTCGGCGCGGGAGTTGGCGCTGGAGATCGCCGACCGGATCCGCAGCCTCGGCCCGATCGGCGTCGCCCGCTTCTTCTCCGGCGCCGCGCTGAAGGTCGGCGGCCTGCAGTTCGCCTTCGTCTTCGGCGGTTCGCTCTATCTGCGCACGGACGAACGGAGCCGCCCGGCCTTCGAGGCGGCGGGCTCGGCGCCCTTCAGCTATCCGGGCAGGTCCAGGACCGTGACCGTCGCCGCCTACTACGAGGCGCCGGGCGAGGTGCTGGACGACGACGAGGAACTCGACCGATGGGCCGCCGAGGCCTACCGCGCCGCCCTGGCCGCGCACCGGGCGAAGCCGCCGAAGCGGCCGCGCGGGAAGCCGCCGGCACCATAGCGGGTCCCCAAAACGAAAATGCCCGGCACGAGGCCGGGCATTCGCGCGTCGGATCGTCGACCGATCTCAGTTCTTCGACTTGTCGACCAGCTTGTTGGCGCCGATCCACGGCATCATGCCGCGCAGGCGCTCGCCGACCTTCTCCAGGTCGTGCTCGGCGCCCATGCGGCGCATCGCCTTGAAGCCGGGCTGGCCGACCTGGTTCTCCAGCATCCATTCGCGGGCGAACTGGCCCGTCTGGATCTCGCGGAGGATGGTCTGCATCCGCGCCTTGGTGTCGGCGTCGACGACGCGCGGGCCGCGCGTGTAGTCGCCATACTCGGCCGTGTTGGAAACCGAGTACCGCATCGCCGCGAGGCCGCCCTCATAGATGAGGTCGACGATCAGCTTCACCTCGTGGACGCACTCGAAATACGCCATCTCCGGCGCGTAGCCCGCCTCGGTCAGCGTCTCGTAGCCCGCCTGGATCAGGGCGGAGAGGCCGCCGCACAGGACGGCCTGCTCGCCGAACAGGTCGGTCTCGCACTCTTCCTTGAAGGTCGTCTCGATGATCGCCGAGCGGCCGGCGCCGACGCCGCAGGCGTAGGACAGCGCCAGGTCCATGGCGTTGCCGGACGAGTCCTGCTGGACCGCGACCAGGCTCGGCACGCCGGCGCCGCGCGTGTACTCGGAGCGGACCAGATGGCCCGGGCCCTTCGGCGCGCACATGAACACGTCGATGTCCTTGCGCGGGTCGATCAGGTTGAAGTGGATCGACAGGCCGTGCGCCACCGCCAGCGCCGCGCCGGGGCGCAGATTGTCCTTCAGCTCGCTCTCGTAGAGCGCGGCGTGCCCCTCGTCCGGCGTCAGCATCATGACGACGTCGGCCCACTTGGCCGCCTCGGCCGGCGCCATGACCTTGAAGCCGGCGCCTTCGGCCTTCGTCGCACTGCCCGAGCCGGGGCGCAGACCGACGACGACTTCCTTGACGCCGCTGTCGCGCAGGTTGTTGGCGTGGGCGTGGCCCTGGCTGCCGTAGCCGATGATGGCGACCTTCTTGTTCTTGATCAGGTTCAGGTCGGCATCGCGATCGTAGTAGACGCGCATCTCAATTCTTCCTTTCGGGGCAGGCGGTGGCGGGCACCGGCGGCGGCTTCAGACCTTCTTTTCCGCGCGAGATCGCGACGACACCCGTGCGGGCGACGTCGACCAGTCCGAGCGGTTCCATGAGCTTGATAAAGGCGTCGATCTTCTCCGTCGAGCCCGTCATTTCGAAGACGAAGGACTCGATGGTGCTGTCGACGACGCGGGCGCGGAAGACGTCGGCGATTCTGAGGCTCTCGACACGGCTTTCGCCGCGCCCGGAGACCTTCAGCAGGGCCAACTCGCGCTCGACCCGCGGCCCCTCGTCGGTGAGATCCGCGACCGACCGGATCGGGACCAGGCGCGACAGCTGCGCCTTGATCTGCTCGATGATCATCCGCGTGCCGCTGGTGACGACGGTGATGCGCGACAGGTGGTCGTACGGGTTGACCTCGGCGACCGTCAGGCTCTCGATATTGTAGCCGCGGCCCGAGAACAGGCCGATCACGCGGGCGAGGACGCCGGGTTCGTTCTCCACGAGCACGGCGATTGTGTGTCGTTCGATGGGCTCTTGCAGCATCGGGAAGTGCCTCGCGGCGTGAGGTGTTCGGAGCGCGGGCGACCTGCCCGGGTTATTCCCGCCCGTCATCGCGCGGAACGCAGCGACGAAGCGATCCAGGGCCGGTGCGCCGGACTGGACCGCGCCGTTTCCGGCCCGCGACGACGGAGCGCAGGCGGTCAGACCAGGACCATGCCCTCTTCCGAGGTCGGCGTCGCGATGCGGTCTTCGAGGCTCAGCAGCATCTCGTTGTGCGCGGCGCCCGAGGGGATCATCGGGAAGCAGTTCTCGGTCTGGTCGACCCGCATGTCGACGACGACCGGCCGGTCCGTCTCGATCATCTCGCGGATGACGTCGTCCACCTGGGACGGATGATCGGCCCGCAGCCCGACCAGTCCGAAGGCCTCGGCCAGCTTGATGAAGTCGGGCAGCGACGCGGTATAGCTCTCGGAATAGCGGCTGCCGTGCTGCAGCTCCTGCCACTGCCGCACCATGCCCATCCACTGGTTGTTCAGGATGAAGACCTTGACCGGCAGCTTGTACTGCACCGCGGTCGACAGTTCCTGGATGTTCATCAGGATCGACGCCTCGCCGGCCACGTCGACGACCAGGGCGTCGGGATGCGCCACCTGCACGCCGATCGCCGCCGGCAGGCCGTAGCCCATGGTTCCGAGGCCGCCCGACGTCATCCACCGGTTCGGCTTCTCGAACTTCAGGAACTGGGCGGCCCACATCTGGTGCTGGCCCACCTCCGTCGTGATGTAGACCTGCTCGCGGTCCTTGGTCAGCGCGTGCAGGCGCTCCAGGGCGTATTGCGGCTTGATGATCGTGTCGCTCGGCTTGTAGCGCAGGCAGTCGCGGCCGCGCCATTCGTCGATCTGCTGCCACCACGTCTTCAGCGCCTTCTGGTCGGCCACCGACCTGGTCTCCTTCCAGCGCGCCAGCATCGCCTCGACCACGGTTCCGGCGTCGCCGATGATGCCCAGGTCGACGCGGACGTTCTTGTTGATCGACGACGGATCGATGTCGACGTGGATCTTCCGGCTGTTCGGCGCGAAGGCGTCCAGCCGCCCCGTCACCCGGTCGTCGAAGCGCGCGCCGATGTTGATCAGCAGGTCGCAGTGGTGCATGGCGAGGTTCGCCTCGTACATGCCGTGCATGCCGAGCATGCCCACCGACTGCGGGTCGGACGCCGGGAACGCGCCGAGGCCCATCAGCGTCTGCGTGCAGGGGAAGCCGGTCGCGCGCACCAGCCGGGTCAGCGCCTCGGATGCTCGCGGCCCCGAATTGATGACGCCGCCGCCGACGTAGAAGATCGGCCGCTTCGCCTCGGCCATCATCTCGACGGCGCGCTCGATCGTGCCGTCGGACGGCTCGACCTGGGGGCGATAGCTGCGGTGCCTCACCTGGTCCGGACCGACATAGGTGCCGGTGTTGAACTGCACGTCCTTCGGGATGTCGATCACCACGGGGCCCGGACGGCCGCTGCGCGCCACGTAGAAGGCCTCGTGCATGATCCGGCCGACGTCGTCGGCGCTCTTGATCAGATAGTTGTGCTTGGTGCACGGCCGGGTGATGCCGGTCGTGTCGGCCTCCTGGAAGGCATCGTTGCCGATCAGATGCGTCGGCACCTGCCCGGTGAGGCAGATGATCGGGATGCTGTCCATCAGCGCGTCCGTCAGCCCGGTGACGGCGTTCGTGGCGCCCGGCCCGGACGTCACCAGCACCACGCCCACCTTGCCGGTGGAGCGCGCATAGCCCTCGGCGGAATGCACCGCGCCCTGTTCGTGCCGGACGAGGAAATGGCGGAGCTGGTTCTGCTTGAAGATCTCGTCGTAGATCGGAAGTACCGCACCGCCCGGATAGCCGAATACCGCATCGACGCCCTGATCGAGCAGTGCTCGGATCACCATCTGCGCGCCGGTCATACGTTCTTCGGACATCATATGCTCCTCTTCGACTTCGCCCGGACATGGCGCCCCGGACGGGCTTCTGCCACCCGTCGCGAACCAATTTGCCGCCGCACCGCAGCGGACATGGTCCAGGGAGCGCGCAACCTAGTGACTCAGTTTTGCCCGGTCAACAGGAAACGACGAATAATCGCGAAGATTTCCGGTTCGAGACTTTCCGAAAATTGCGCGTCGAAACGCCGCGCCCCGGGCATTCGGTGCCGAAACCAGGTGAACTGCCGCTTGGCATAGCGCCGTGTCGCCCGCTGCGCCCGCTCGGTCGCCTCCGTCATGGAGAGGTCGTCCCTCAGCAGCCCGGCCAGTTCCGGCACGCCGACCGCCTTCATGGCCGGCAGCGCCGGGTCCAGGCCGCGCCGTAGCAGCGCCTCGACCTCGGTGAGCGCGCCGGCCGCGAGCATCGCCGCGAACCGCCTGTCGCATGCGGGGTACAGCGTCTCGCGCGGCGGCAGCAGCAGCAGCTCCAGGAAGCGGCGGCCCGGCTCGACCGTCCCGGGCATCGCCTGCCAGTCGGCCAGCGGCCGTCCGGTCGCCTCCAGAACTTCCCAGGCCCTGACGACGCGCTGCGGATCCGAGGGCCGCAACCGTTCCGCGCCGGCCGGGTCATGTTCCGCCAGACGCGCATGCAGCGCCGCACTGCCGATCGCGGCGAGCAGGGTCCGCGCCGCCGCCCGCACCGCGTCCGGCACCGGCGGCACCGGGGAGAGCCCGTGGCGCAGCGCATGCAGGTACAGTCCGGTGCCGCCGACCACCACCGGCAGCCGTCCGGCCGCGTGGCAGGCGGCGATCTCGTCGACCGCCAGGGCCCGCCAGTCGGCCGCCGAGCACGGCTCTGCCGGATCGCGGAAGCCGTAGAGCCTGTGCGGTGCCCGCGCCTGGTCCTCGGGCGACGGCTGCGCCGTCACGATCGGCAGGCCGGCATAGACCTGCATGCTGTCGGCGTTGATCACCGTCCCGTCGAACGTCTCCGCGACCCGCAGCGCCAGCGCCGACTTGCCGCTCGCGGTAGGACCGGCAATCACGAGCACCGGCAGTTCCGCGGCGGCTCCGTCGCGTCCGCTTGCGGCTACGGCAGCGTCGCGGCTACAAGGCGGCATGACCCATGTCCTCGTTCTCGTCGCCGGGGCGGGCTCCGCGCTCGCCCCCGTCCAGGTCGCCGCAGCGCGCGACGCCCTCGCCACCGTGGGCGTGTCCCCCGGCGAACCCGCCTGGCTGGCTGCGGACGAAGCCTGCGAAATTACTGTCGCCGGGGCGGCGGCCGACGCCGCCCTCGACGCCGTCCGCGCGGCGCTTGCCGGCGCACCCGTCGACGCCGCCGTCGTCCCCGTCGCCGGCCGGCGCAAGCGGCTGCTCGTCGCCGACATGGATTCCACCATCGTCGACAGCGAGACGCTCGACGAACTCGCGGCGGAAGCCGGCGTGAAGGAGCGCGTCGCACCGATCACCGCGCGTGCGATGAACGGCGAGATCGACTTCAAGGCGGCGCTGCGCGAGCGCGTCGCCCTGCTCGCAGACCTCCCCGCCGAGGCGCTGGACCGGACCTTCCTGAAGGTCAGGATGAACCCGGGCGCAGAGACGCTGGTGCGGACGATGCGCGCTCACGGCGCGCATGCCGTGCTCGTCTCCGGCGGCTTCCGCTTCTTCACGGCGCGTGTCGCCGCGATGGCCGGCTTCCATGCCGATCGCTCCAACGACTTCGAGATCGTCGACGGCCGCCTCACCGGCCGGGTCGTCGAGCCCATCCTCGACAAGGAGGCCAAGGTCGAGGCGCTGCTCGAGACGTCCGCCGCCCTCGGCATCGCCACCGACGATGCGGTGACCGTCGGCGACGGCGCCAACGACCTGCCCATGCTGCTGCGCGCGGGACTCGGCGTGGCGTGGCGGGCGAAGCCGTCGGTGGCGGCTGCGGCCCCCTTCCGCATCGACCACGCCGACCTGACCGCCCTGCTCTATCTCCAGGGTTACCGCCGCGACGAGTTCGCCGCCTAGTTCTTCGTGATTCCGACCGCGATGAAGCGCAGGTCGCCCTTACGGTCGACCAGCAGCAGGACCGAGCGCCGGCCGTCCTTGCGGCTCGCCTCCACCTTCTCGATCACCTGCGCGGGGTCTTCGACGGCGTCCTGATTCACCTCGACCAGGACATCGCCCTCCTGCACGCCCTTCTCGTCGGCGGGGCCGCCGTCGTCGACCGCCGTGACCACGAGCCCCTCGACGTCCTCGTCGAGCGAGTACTGGCTCCGCAGGGCCGGCGTGATCACCGAGAGCGACAGGCCCAGGCCGGGAATCGCCTGCTTTTCCGCCTGCGGCGTCTCCTCCGAGACTGCAGCCGCCGCCGCCGCTTCCGTCTCCTTCAACTCGCCTACTGTCAGCGGCAGGCTGATCTCCTTGCCCTTGCGCCAGACTTCGACGGTCGTCTCCTTGCCGATCCGGCTCTCGGCGACGATCCGCGGCAGGCGGCGCATCCGGTCGACGCGCTTGCCGTCGAAGCTCAGGATGACGTCGCCCGGCTGGACCCCCGCCTTCTCGGCCGGCCCGCCCGGCGTGATGCTGGCCACCAGTGCGCCGCGCTGCTCCTTCAGGCCCAGGCTGTCTGCGATCTCGTCGGTCACGGTCTGGATGCGCACGCCCAGCCAGCCGCGCTTCGTCTCGCCGAACTCGCGCAGCTGCTCGATGACCGGCCCCGCCAGCGACGACGGCACCGCGAAGCCGATGCCCACGCTGCCGCCGGACGGCGAGAAGATCGCGGTGGCGATGCCCACCACCTTGCCGTCCAGGCCGACCAGCGGCCCGCCGGAATTGCCGCGGTTGATCGAGGCGTCGGTCTGGATGAAGTCGTCGTAGGGCCCGGAATTGATGTCGCGCTGGCGGGCCGAGATGATGCCGGCGGTCACCGTGCCGCCCAGGCCGAACGGGTTGCCGATGGCGATCACCCAGTCGCCGACGCGCAGCGTGTCCGAGTCGCCCATCTCCAGGAAGGGCAGCGGCTTGTCGGACTTCACCTTCAGCAGGGCGAGGTCCGTCTTCGTGTCGCGGCCGATGATCTCGGCGTCGAACTGCCGGTCGTCGTGCATGCGCACGACGATTTCGTCCGCGTCCTTGATGACGTGGTGGTTGGTGACGATGTAGCCCTCGGGCCCGACAATGAAGCCCGACCCCAGGGACATGGCGCGCTTCGGCGCGATGTTCGGCCGCTGGCGGTCGAAGAAGTCCTTGAACAGTTCCTCCGGCGACCCGGGCGCCGGGGTCGGCATGTCCGGCCGGTCCTCGCGCTTCAGCGTCTGCGTGGTGGAGATGTTGACGACCGCCGGCACGACCTTTTCCGAGAGATCGGCGAAGCTTTCCGGTGCCGGCTTGGCGCCCGCGGGCGCCGCTACAGCCAGGAACAGCGCCGCCGCGGCGGCGGCGAGCGCCCGTCGCAGTGAATGCGCCGAACCATGCGCGGGGGTGCGATGCATGCCTGTTCCTCGATCAGAGCCGGGTGTGCGGGCGGTGCCGCAGCGCCGGACGACGACCGGCGGTGGCGCCACGATATCGTTAAATCGCGGCCGCGGGAAACGCCGCGAACGCGGTCCCGGCACCATCGATGGGACGGCCGCAGCAGACGGCTGGCGCAGACGGCCCGGCCCCGGATAAGCTCGCCGCGCATCCTGCTCCGTCCGCCAGCCGACCGGCCAGCAGGCGCCACATGGCACGCAGGGACACGACGCGCTATATTCCTGCAAACATATCGCAGTGCGAGGGAGAGAGCCGCATGCACGATCTCCAGTTCTACATCGACGGCGCCTGGGTCGACCCGATCGAGCCGAAGGTGCTCGACGTCATCGATCCATCGACCGAGGAGGCCTACGCCCAGATCTCCCTCGGCTCGGCGAAGGACGTCGACCGCGCCGTCGCCGCGGCCCGAAAGGCCTTCCCGGCGTTCGCCGCGACCTCCCCGGCCGAGCGCCAGGCGCTGCTGCGCCGCATCCTGGAGGTGTTCGAGCGCCGCGCCGGCGAGTTCGCCGAGGCCATCTCGCGTGAGATGGGCGCCCCCGCGACCCTGGCCCGCAACGCCCAGGCCGCCGTCGGCCCGCAGCACCTCAAGACCCTGATCTCGGTCCTCGACCACTACAAGTTCGAGGAGATCCGCGGCAACACCCTGATTGCCAAGGAGCCGATCGGCGTCTGCGGCCTGATCACGCCGTGGAACTGGCCGGTCAATCAGGTCGTCCTGAAGGTCGCCCCCGCCCTCGCCGCCGGCTGCACCGTCGTCCTCAAGCCGTCCGAGATCGCGCCGTTCGACGCGATGCTGTTCGCCGAGGTCTGCCACGAGGCCGGCGTGCCGAAGGGCGTCTTCAACCTCGTCAACGGCGACGGCCCGACGGTCGGCGAGGCGATGTCCGCCCATCCCGACATCGATATGATGTCCTTCACCGGCTCGACCCGTGCCGGCATCGCCGTCGCCAAGGCCGCCGCCAACACCGTGAAGCGCGTCACCCAGGAGCTGGGCGGCAAGTCGGCCAACATCCTGCTGCCCGACGTCGACTTCCAGAAGGCGGTGTCCAAGGGCGTCATGGGCTGCTTCCTGAACAGCGGCCAGTCCTGCAACGCGCCGACGCGCATGTTCGTGCCGTTGGAGCGCATGGACGAGGTGAAGCAGTACGCCAAGTCGGCGGCCGAGGGCATGAAGGTCGGCGACCCGCGTTCCGAGGAGACCCAGCTCGGCCCGGTCGTCAGCCAGATCCAGTACGACAAGATCCAGGACCTGATCCAGGCCGGCATCGACGAGGGCGCCGAACTGGTCACCGGCGGCCCCGGCCGTCCCGAGGGCCTGAACCGCGGCTACTATGTCCGCCCGACGGTCTTCGCCAACGTGAAGCCGCAGATGCGCATCGCCCGCGAGGAGATCTTCGGCCCGGTCATCGCCATCCTCGGCTACGAGAGCGAGGAGCAGGCGATCGAGCTCGCCAACGACACGGTCTACGGCCTCGCCGCCTACGTCCAGTCCGGCAGCATCGACCACGCCCGCAAGGTCGCGGCCCGGATGCGTGCCGGCAATGTGCACATCAACTACCCGGCCGGCGACCCCGCCTCGCCCTTCGGCGGCTACAAGCAGTCCGGCAACGGCCGCGAACGCGGCGAGTTCGGCCTGGAGGAGTTCCTCGAGGTGAAGGCGGTCCTCGGCTACGGCGCCGCCTGACCGTTTCGACGTTCCCGGAACGCCCCGCCGGCATCGTCGGCGGGGCGTTTTCTTTGGCGCGGCTGTCCGTACAATGCGCGCCATCGAAAACCCGCCATTACGAAAAGGGAGAGCCCCATGCTCGTCATCGAGCCCAAGGATCTGAAGGACTATGTCGGCAAGGAGCTCGGCGTCAGCGACTGGGTCACCGTCTCGCAGGAGCGCATAAACAAGTTCGCCGAGGCGACCGGCGACTTCCAGTGGATCCACGTCGACGTGGAGCGCGCCAAGCGCGAACTGCCGACGAAGAACACCATCGCGCACGGCTACCTGACCCTGTCGCTGATCGCCGGCCTGACGACGCACGAGATCAAGCGCTCGCGCGGCATCAACTACGGCTCGAACAAGGTCCGTTTCACCAACATGGTCCCCGCCGGCTCGCGCGTACGCCTGCGCCAGACGCTGAAGTCGGTCGAGGAGACGAAGGACGGCGGCTACCGCATGACGACGGACAGCGTCATCGAGATCGAGGGCCAGGACCGCCCCGCCCTGATCGCCGAGACCATGGGCATCGCCTATCCCTGAGGCGCCACCCACCCATCTCGTCGTTGCGAGGCGCGTAGCGACGACGCGACCCGGGGCCACAGCCTGAGCGCCTGCCCCGGGTCGCTTCGCCTTCGGCTCGCAATGACGGAGTTGAACGAGCGCTTCAGCACCAAAGCTGAAACGACTGATGTAGCGCGGTTATCGCCCCGCCCTACCGCCCCGCGCGCCGCCCCATCGCCCGGTGCACGAAGGCGGCAGCGTCGTCGCCCTCGCCCGCCCCCTCCAGAACCCCGCGATGCGGCGACAGCGCGCAGGTCGGGTCGGTCGCCTCGGCGTCGCCCGTCAGCGCGAAGGCCTGGCAGCGGCAGCCGCCCCAGTCGATCTCGCGCCGGTCGCAGCTCCGGCACGGCTCCGGCATCCAGCCGGTGCCGCGATAGCGCATGAAGGCGTCCGAGCGGTACCAGATGTCCTCCAGCGACCCGTCGCGCACCGACGGAAAGTCGAGCCCCGGCAGCGACTCCGCCGCATGGCACGGCAGCGCCCGCCCAGTCGGCGTCAGCACCAGGAACTGCCGCCCCCAGCCGTTCATGCAGGCTTTCGGCCGCACCGCATACTGGTCCGGCGGCACATAGTCGATCGCCAGCCGGCCCGACAGTTCCGCCCTTGCCGCCGCGACCGTCGCATCGGCCGCGGCGACCTGCGCGCGATCCGGCAGCAGGGCCGCGCGGTTCACCGCCGCCCAGCCGTGATACTGCACGTGCGCGATCTCCAGCCGCCGCGCGCCGAGTTCCAGCGCCATCGCGACGATCTCATCCAGCCGGTCGAGGTTGCGCCGGTGCACCACGGCGTTGACGGTCAGCGGCAGCCCCTCGTCGTGCACGTGGCCCGCGAACGCCATCTTCATCGCGTGACTGCCGCGCAGCCCCGCCACCTCTTCGGCCTCTTCCGGCCGCGTCCCCTGCAGGCTCAGCTGCACGTGCTGCAGGCCGGCAGCCGCCAGCCCGGCCACCCGGCCCCGGTCGAGCAGCAGGCCGGAGGTGATCAGGTTCGTGTAGAGCCCCGCCGTCTCGGCCGCCTCGACCAGCACCTCCAGGTCCTTGCGCGCCGCCGGCTCGCCGCCCGACAGATGCACCTGCAGCACCCCGAGCGCCGCGGCCTCGGCGAACACCCGTCGCCACTCGTCGGTCGCCAGTTCCGCCGACGCCCGCGCCAGTTCCAGCGGGTTCGAGCAATAGGGGCAGCGCAGCGGGCAGCGATGCGTCAGTTCCGCGAGCAGCGCTATCGGCCGCCCGACGCTCGTCGGCTGCTGCTGCTCGATAACCGCGCTAGCACTCATGTCTCCAGGTATCCTTGTCGCACAAGGTCGGCGACCAGTTCCGCCACGTCCGCCCGGATCTCCTCCACCGGCGCGTCGAAGGCTTCGGCCAGTGCCGCGGCGATCGCGGCGACGCTGCGGCCGCCGTCGACCAGGCGCAATATTTCGACCGCCGTCTCGTCCGGCGTCAGGACGGTCTCCGGCGCCAGCACAAGCCAGCGCGCGCGCGCCCGGTCGAAGCGCAGCCGCACGCCGCGCGGAAAGCGCGGAACCGCATCTGTGCCGATGTCACCGGCCGCCGTCATTCCGGCCGGAACGCACCGGGCGGTATGTCGCCCGGCGTCACATAGGCGTAGCGGAGCGCGTCGAGCTGCGACCAGAGCACGTCGCACTTGAAGCGCAGCGAATCGAGGACGGCCGCCTGCGCCTCAGGCGTCCGCGCCTCCCGCTTCACATAGTCGAGCGCGAACGCCGAATCCCGGCCCGCCTGCGGCGGTCGCTTGAGGAAATAGCCCAGCTTCGCCTCGTCGACGAACGGGTAGTGCCGCAGCATGCCGGCGACGCGCTCGGCGATGATCGCCGGCGAGAACATCTCGGTCAGCGACGAGGCCACCGCCTCCAGCACCGACCGCTCGCGCACCCAGCGCACATAGGCTTCCACCGCGAACCGCGTGCCCGGCAGCGCACCCCGCATCGACACCACATAGTCGCGATCGAGCCCCAGCCCCTCGCACAGCGCCAGCCAGCGCGCGATGCCGCCGGGATCGTCCGCCGTGCCGTCGTGATCCTCCAGCCGCGAGCGCCACTCCCGCCGCAGTTCCGGCGTCGGCAGCCGCGCCAGCAGCGACGCGTCCTTCGCCGGGATCGCCGCCTGATAGCAGTAGCGGTTGAGCGCCCAGGCCTGCACCTGGCCGAAATCCAGTTCGCCGCCGTGCAGCGACCGGTGGAAGGGGTGCTTGTCGTGGTAGCGCTCGGCGCCGATCGCGCGCAGGGCGGCTTCCAACTCGTCGGGGCTCATGGCCGCGCTGCTCACAGCAGGATCTCCATACCGTCCTCCGCGACCTCCCAGCCCGCGGCCTCGACCGCGGCACGCTCGGGGGAATCGTCGATCAGGACCGGGTTGGTGTTGTTGATGTGGACGAAGACGCGGCGACGGACATCGACGCTCCGCAACGCGGCGATCGACCCCGCCGGTCCGTCCATCGCGAGATGCCCCATGCGCGCCGCCGTCTTGGTTCCCGCCCCGGCGCGTTCCATCTCGTCGTCGCGCCAGAAGGATCCGTCGAACAGCAGCAGCGGCGTACCCGCGATCCGCGCGCGCAGATCCGGCGGCAGTGCCGCGCATCCGGGGATGTAGAGGAAGCGGCTCTCCGGCGCCGACACGCTCCGCACCGAGAGACCGACGACGTCGCCCGTCGCCTCGCCGATGACGAGGTCCTCTTCCCTGCCCTCGAGGTAGAGCGGCACCTTGCCGGGGACGGCGAACGCCTCGATCTCGATCCCGAGCTCGGCACCCGCGGCATCCGCGAGACGCACCTGAGATCCGACATCCAGGCTCCGCCGCGGCACGAGCCCCGCCGCGAGGACGTTGAAGATCGGATTGGCCGCCAGGGTCGCCTGAACTTGGCGCATCCCGTAGAGCGCGAACGCCGCGCCCTCGCGCAGGGTCAGAAGCCCCGCGATATGGTCGACATCGGCGTTGGTTACCACCACCGCGGCGATCGGCGACGACCGGATGCCGCCGCGCGGATGAAGCTGCGGGTTCGCCGCGATCTGCGCCCGCAGGTCGGGCGAGGCGTTGAAGAGCACCCATCGCTCGCCGTCCGCCGAAACGGCGATGGACGACTGGGTGCGGGGTTTGACGGCCGGGTCGCCGGCGCGGGCACGCCGGCAACCCGGTCCGTTGGAGTTCCACTGCGGAAAGCCGCCGCCGGCCGCCGATCCGACGATCAGAACATGCAGCAAGGGACGCTTCCCGCCGCCGTTCAGCCGAGATCGGCGCAGGCGTACGCGTTGATCTCGGTTCCGACCCGGACGATCTCGACCGTCGGCTTCCGCCAGCTGCGCTTCGTCTTCATGCTGTCTCTCCGATTGAAGTGGACACCGAACGATGGTTGGGTCGTTCGGTCGGCAAATCAATCGGCGCGGAGAAAGTTCCTCGGGTCGACCCTATCCGAAGGCGGGCGCCCGCAGCACGCCGCAATCGGGCGCGAAGGACAGCGGCGCGTCGCTCGTGCGACGCATGTCCGCCTCGGTCATTCCCTCGATCATCTCGCGCACCAGAAACCCGTCCGGCGTCACGTCGACGACGGCCATGCTGGTGTAGACGCGGCTGACCACGCCCTTCGCCGTCAGCGGATAGGTGCAGTCGCGCACCAGCCGCGCGCCGCCCTCGCGCGTCACGTGCTCCATGATGACCCAGACCGACTTGGCGCCGGCGGCGAGGTCCATGGCGCCGCCGACCAGCGGGCCCCGCCCCTCCATCATCGCGTCCCAGTTGGCGAGGTCGCCGCGCGCCGACACCTGGAAGCCGCCGAGCACGGTCAGGTCGATGTGCCCGCCGCGCATCATCGTGAAGGCCAGTGCAGAGTCGAAGATCGAGGCACCCGGCAGCAGCGTGATCTTCTGCCCGCCGGCGTCGACCATGTCCGGGTCGATGCCGTTTCCCGTGGCGGCCGGGCCGATGCCCAGCAGCCCGTTCTCGGACTGCAGCATCACCTCGCGACCGCCGGGGATGAAGTTGCCGACGAGCGTCGGGATGCCGATGCCCAGATTGACATAGGCGCCGTCGGCCACGTCCTGCGCGCAGCGCCACGCCATCTGGTTCCGGTCGAGCGGTTGCATGTTGCCCTTCATCGGCGCAGATCCGGCAAGGCGACGACCCGTTTCACGAATATCCCCGGCGTCACCACATGCTCCGGGTCGAGCGGGCCGTCGACGATCTCGTTGACCTCCACCGCGGTGATGCGGCCGGCCATCGCCATCACCGTGCCGAAGTTCCGCTGGCCCGCGTGATAGGTGAGATTGCCCCACCGGTCGGCCTTGTCGGCCCGCAGGATCGACAGGTCGGCGGACAGGGCGCGCTCCAGGACATACTCCTTGCCGTCGAACGGCCGGACCTCCTTGCCCTCCGCCAGCTTGGTGCCGACCGCGACCGGCGTGTAGAAGCCGGCGATCCCCGCCGCACCCGCCCGGATGCGCTCGGCGAGCGTCCCCTGCGGCACGAGTTCGAGTTCGACCTCGCCGCGCTTCCACTGCTCCTCGAACGGCCCGGGCCGCCCGGATCCGGCACGCGCCGAACTGCAGATCACCTTGGCGACGCAGCCCCGCTCGAACAGCGTGGCGACCCGCGTGCCGTGATGGCCGACGCCGTTCACCACCAGGGTCAGCCCGCGCAGGTTCTTCGCCAGCAGCGCCTCCAACAGCGCGTTCGGCGTGCCGGCACTCTGGAAGCCGCTGATCATGACGGTCGCGCCGTCGCCGACGCCGTCGATCGCGGCGTCGGCGGTCTCCACCCGCTTGTCGATCATCCGCCACTCACACTGTAGGGCATCAAACCACCGCGACGGCGTTGCCGGGGGACCCAACCGCGCCCGGCAGGCGCAGCGGCTGGCCGGTCATAAAGAAGCGCGAGCGGCCGTTCGCCTTCAGCCACGGCGCCAGTTCGCCGAACCACCACATCTCGCCCAGCGGCACGCCGATCTTGAACAGGCAGTGATTGTGCAGCGGCAGCGCGGCGTAGGTGTCGCCCTCGCCCGGCCGCGCCGGCATCTGCTCGACGGCGTAGTTGTCGGCGAACAGGGTCGCGATGCCGCTGTCGGTGATCCACTGCAGCAGCTTCGGATCGCGGCCGTCGAGCGCCGGGCAGGAACGCGCCAGGGTCGGCCCGTCGGGCTGCTTGTTCATCTCCATGATGACGTCGGCGAAGCCGGTGTAGAGGCAGAGCATGTCGCCCTCCTCAACCACCACCTTGTCGGCCTCCAGCACGCGCATGAAGTCGTCATACGTCACGATCTTGCGCTCGCGGCCGAAATGCGACGCCAGGTTCACCATGACGCCGCGGCCGACGATGCCCTTCTCGGCGAACTTCTCGATGCCCAGCCGGCGCGCGCCCATCACGTCGTCGCGCGGCACCGCCTTGCCGGTCTTCTGGTCGTAGTCGACCGGACCGACGATGTCCGTGCCGCCCCGCCAGCCGTTGTAGTAGCGGATCTCCTCGACCCCGTCGCCGTCGGCGTCGAACAGCTGCCCCATGTGGCAGAAGGCGTCCCACTGCGTCGAATATTGCAGCGTCATCAGCACCCGGTCGTCGCAGCCGACGTCGAGATAGCGCGGGTCTTCCATCCGCATCGGGAAGTTGTAGCGGGCGAGGCCGTTCTCCGGCGAGGTCGTCGGCTGCAGCACCGGCGGCGTGCGGCGCGGGTTCAGCACGTTGCCCCCCGGATAGTCGAGCGGCAGGCTGAGGCAGAAGGTCCGTCCCTCCACGATCTCCTCCTTCGCCCGCATGACGCGCTCGGGCGTCAGCAGGTTCAGGCGGCCGAGCTCGTCGTCCGGCCCGAAATCGCCCCAGTTCGACCCTTCCGGCCTGTGCTTCCAGCGCTGCGTCATGTTCCGCGTTCCCTCTCGTCGTGCCCTGCGGCTTCGTGACCGCGATTTGAACGGACTTTACCCGCCCGCGGCAAGAGGCCGACGCGAACGGCCCCTGTCCAAGAGGGGGCGTACGCGGCGGCCCCTATCCAAGAGGCGGACGTACGCGGCCCCTATGACTGTCATCCCCGGGCGCAGCGAAGCGGAGACCCGGGGATCCACACCCAGCCTGTGCGGTGCCCGTGGATTGCCGGGTCAAGCCCGGCAATGACAGTGAAAAGAGTGGGACCTTCGAAAGGCCCCTTACCCAAGCGCTATCCGGGGAAACAGATCCTCCCAGTCGGGATTGCTCTCCTCGATCAACGCGATCTTCCACCGCCGAGGCCAGTGCTTGATGTTCTTCTCGCGCTGGATCGCAGCCTCGATCTGACCATGGATTTCATACCAGACGAGCAGCTTCACGCCGTACCGGCCGGTGAAGCCGTCGCCGTACCCTTCGCGATGCTCCCATGCACGACGCACGAGGTCGTTGGTGACGCCGACATAGAGCGTCCCGTCGCGTCGACTCGCCATCATGTAGACGAAGTAGCGCTTCATGCGCAGATCATGCAGCGCGGGCCCGCGCCTTTAAAGCGCCCCCAGACGCCAATCTCCCCTCACTGTCATCCCCGGACGAGCGCAGCGCAGATCCGGGGATCCACTCCGCCGCCTGTGCGCCCGCCGTGGATTGCCGGGTCGAGCCCGGCAATGACAGTGGAAGGCGGCACC
>Ga0209643_1000996_pt1 | contig 32701 bp, 44 predicted proteins | sample AutmiccBRH37_all_FD_187383 | JGI IMG/M metagenome (GOLD analysis project Ga0209643, IMG submission 187383) | Deep subsurface microbial communities from Mt. Terri, Switzerland - Autotrophic microbial communities BRH/37_all (SPAdes) (version 2) | ecosystem: Environmental > Aquatic > Deep...
ACAGCGCGCCGGGTGCGCCTGTGTGGCGTGGCATGGTGGTAAGATCGGGTTGTCGAGGGTGTGCGGGCGTCCGCCGGTTCAGAAGAACCGGGCCCGCCTGAAAAATCCCCGGCAAGGGCCGGCGCCGCAGAGAGATCGAAGTCGCGGGGCAAAAACCGCCGAACGGGGCGCCTTTGGGTGTCATTTGTTTTTTATCTTACGCGGCAGCCAGAGGCGCCCCGTCCGTCTGCCACCGGGCAGGCAGAAGAGAAAACTTCAAACCACGGGGCGTCCGCGCTCGCGTGAAGGCGGAACCGCCTCCTGCGGGTGGACAGCTCGCTGGGCGGTACGGGTCACTGGACAGGCGCGCCCGGCCCGGCCATCAAGACCGTCAGCACCGCAGCGCGAGTCGGTCCGCAGAAAGGAAAAGACCCATGCAAAGTCCCATTATCGAAACCGTGCCGGACCGTCCCGCCGAGGAAGACCGCTACGCCGTCTATACCGCGCTCAAGGCCTACAACACCGCGCAGACGGGCAGGAGCGACCGGCCGGATTTCGCCGTGCTGGTGCGCCATCCCGAAACCCGCGCCGTCGAGGGCGGGCTCTATGGCGAGGAGAGTTTCGGCTGGGCCTTCATCCGCTATCTCGTCGTACCCGAGGCCTATCGCGGCCAGGGCATCGGCAGCCGGCTGATGGCGGAGGCGGAAAAGATCGCCCGCGACCGGGGCTATGTCGGCATCTGGCTCGACACCTACGAGTTCCAGGCCCGGCCGTTCTACGAGAAGCTCGGCTATCACGTGTTCGGCGAGTTGGAAGGCGGAGACGGCGCCCACGGCCAGTTCTTCCTGAAGAAGCGCTTCTGAGACGGACGTCGGCGACAGGCAAGAGCGGCCGCAATTTCAGGCAAAAAGAGACCCCGGCGGAGGTGCTCGGGGTCAGTGGAGTGGAGGGAATGGCAATGGCGTTTACCGCCTTGGTTCTTATCGGGATTGGTTCGATCGCGTAGCGATCGTCAAGCCTCGCCGCGACGGCGCCAGTAGCGAAGGCGCATGCGCGGCGCGATCAGACGGGCGATGAAGGGCGCGGCCACGAAGGAGATGACGACGACCAACGGCAGCAGATATTTCGCCTGTTCGTTGAGGGCCGGAACGGACAGAACGGTGATCGCGCCCGCGCCGAAGATGACGGCATTCACCATCATCGAAACGAATATGTTGAGATAGGTATTGGTCTTCATCGGATTGCTCCCGGCGGTGGATCGCTGTCAGTCAAACGCCGCCATGCCCAGAATGTTCCCGAAAAAGCGAGAGGTCGTTCTCGCCGGTGAAAATGGCGAAAAACGCTTCCTTAACCGCGGCCCGCTAGACTGGCCGCCTCATTTCCCTTCGACAGACGAGCAACAGAATGGCCAAGCCGACCTTTCGTTTTACCCATTACGACCTGAAGGAGCAGCGGGCCGGGGCGATCATCGAAGTGACGCTGTCGGCGGTCAACAATGTGCGGCTGATGACGCCGGGCAATTTCCAGCGCTTCAAGGAAGCCCTCGATTTCAAATATGTCGGCGGCGTGGCCAAGAAGTCGCCGATCCGGCTTGCCATTCCCGAAAGCGGCCACTGGCATCTGATCGTCGACATGGAAGGCCATCACGGCCTTGCCGATTCGGCCGTCAAGATGATCGCAGCACCAGCGACAGCAAGGGCGCCGAAGGCCTCTTGACCCTCGTCAGCCGCCCCGCTCGCGCCTGAGCTTCGCCCACCAGTCGAGCCGCTTGCGGATCTCCCGCTCGAAGCCGCGCTCCGGGGGATCGTAGAAGGTCTTGCGGCCCATCTTCTCGGGAAAATAGTCCTGGCCGGAAAAGGCATCCGGCTCGTCGTGGTCGTAACGATAGCCCTCGTTGTAGCCCTCCGCCTTCATCAGCTTGGTCGGCGCATTGAGGATGTGCTTCGGAGGCAGCAGCGAGCCGTTCTCCTTGGCCGCGCGCATTGCCGCCTTGTAGGCCATGTAGACGCCGTTCGACTTCGGCGCGGTGGCGAGATAGACGCAGGCCTGCGCCAGCGCCAGTTCGCCCTCCGGCGAGCCGAGATAGTCATAGGCGTCCTTCGCCGCATTGCAGATGACGAGCGCCTGCGGATCGGCGAGACCGATGTCCTCGACCGCCATGCGCACCAGCCGACGCCCGAGATAGAGCGGGTCCTCGCCGGCATCGAACATGCGACAGAGATAGTAGAGCGCGGCATCGGGATCCGAGCCGCGCACCGACTTGTGAAGTGCCGAGATCAGATTGTAGTGGCCGTCCTGGCCCTTGTCGTAGACGGGCGCCCGGCGCTGGACGATCCGGGTCAGGCCCTCGGTGTCGAACACCTCGCCTTCCCTCGCCGCCCGCCAGACTTCCTCCGCCAGCGTCAGCACGGCACGGCCGTCGCCGTCGGCCATGCGGATGAGGCTTGCGCGTGCGTCGACGTCGAGCGGCAGCGGCTTGCCCTCCACCTCCTCGGCGCGCTTCAAAAGCGTCGCCAGGCTCTCCTCGTCATGGGCCTTGAAGGTCAGGACCCGGGCACGCGACAGAAGTGCGGCGTTGAGTTCGAAGGACGGGTTCTCCGTCGTCGCGCCGACCAGGATCACCGTCCCGTCTTCCATGACCGGCAGGAAGCCGTCCTGCTGGGCGCGGTTGAAGCGATGGATCTCGTCGACGAAGAGCAGCGTCTGGCGCCCATCCATGCGGCGCATGCGGGCGGCCTCGAAGACCTTCTTGAGGTCGGCGACGCCGGAGAAGATCGCCGAGATCTGTTCGAAGGCAAGGCCCGCCTCGCCCGACAGAAGCCGCGCAACCGTCGTCTTGCCGGTGCCGGGCGGCCCCCAGAAGATCATCGAGCCGAGCGAGCCGGACGCGATCATCCGCGCCAGCACGCCGTCCTCGCCGGTCAGGTGCTCCTGGCCGGTGACCTCGGCCAGCGTCTTCGGGCGCAGCCGGTCTGCGAGCGGCCTGCGGGCCTCCACGTCCTTGGGAACATGCGGCGCGAAGAGATCGCTCATCGGAAAATCTGCTGGATGCGCTGGCCGTCGCGCTCGACCTCGACGCGCCAGAAACCGGGGGTTTCGGCCAGCACCGCCTCCATGACAGAAGTCGAGGCAATGTTGACGCCGTTGACCGAGACGATGATGTCATGCGGCGCGAAGCCGAGGCGAGCCGCCGGCGAGCCACGGACGATCTCGGTGATGACGACACCGGTGACTTCGGAGGGCATGCGCAGCTCAAAGGCGAGCTTCGGCGACAGATTGGCGATACGGGCGCCGGCAAAGGGGCTACCCCCTTCGATCAGCCGCTCGTCGCGCGGCATGGTCTCCGGCGCACCGGTCAGCGCCATGGCGATCTCGGCCTCGCGACCATTGTCGCGAATGGAGAGCTTCACCGTCTTGCCGAGCCCGGCCGTCGTCAGCCGGTAGCCGAGCGCATCGGGATGCTCGACCGGAATGCCATCGACCGCCTCGACGACCTGGCCTGCCTTCAGCCCGGCCTTGGCGGCCGGTCCACCCTCGACGACTCGCACGACAAGCGCGCCGCGCACCCTTTCAAGGCCGAGCGCCTCGGCGACATCCGAGGTCACCGGCTCGAAGGTGGCGCCGACATAGGGACGCTCGAAGCTGGCATCGCCGCGCTCGGCGGCGGCGAGAAACACCTTGACCAGATTGGCGGGGATGGCAAAGCCGATGCCGTTCGAACCGCCGCCCTTGGAAAAGATCGCCGTGTTGATGCCGAGCAATTCGCCCTTCATGTTCATCAGCGCGCCGCCGGAATTGCCCGGATTGATCGAGGCGTCGGTCTGAATGAAGAAGCCGAAATCACCCTCCGTCACCCGGTTGCGGGCGAGCGCCGAGACGATACCGCTGGTCACCGTCTGGCCGACGCCGAAGGGATTGCCGATCGCCAGCACCAGGTCGCCGACCTCGACCTTGTCGCTGTCGCCGATCACCAGGGCCGGAAGCTCTTCCTTGGCGTCGATCTTCAGCACGGCGAGATCGAGACGCTCGTCTTTCAGCACGACCTTGACCGGGAATTCGCGGCCGTCGGAGAGCGCCACCTTGATGTCGTCGGCACCGTCGATCACGTGGTTGTTGGTGACCACCATGCCGTCCGCACCGACAATGACACCGGAGCCGAGCGAGGACTGCTTCTCAGTCCGGTTCGGCATGCGCTGGCCGAAGAACTGCTCGAAGAAGGGATCACCGGCGAAGGGCGAGACGCGGCGCTGCACCATGCGCTCGGCATAGACGTTGACCACCGCGCCATGGGTCTGCTTGACCAGCGGCGCAAACGACATCTGCATCTCGGAAGCCGACTGGGGAACACGAAGCTCCTGCGCGAAGGTCGACACCGGCAGCGCGGCGAGAAGCGCAAGCGTCGAGACAGCCAAACCACGAACGATGCCCTGCATGGGTTACTCCTCATTGTTTCCAAGGATCAATAGGCGCCGGACGGGCAAAAGAAAAGCGTCGGCGCCGCACCGGTCGGCGCATTGCCAAAGGTAGTCGTGAATTGAACTTTTCCAAGGCGGAGACGTTGGGCCTGACGAAATGCTCAAGGAGAGTTCCACCATGCCGATCAGCCCGTTCGCTCGTCTGTTTCAGCCCATCGCCGCATTTGCGATTATGGCCGGTCTCGGTGCGGGATTTCCCCAGCCCGCGCAAGCCGCAAGCTTCGACTGCGACAAGCCGGAGCTTGCCGCCGACGAGACCGCGATCTGCGCCAATCGCGACCTCAACGATATGGATGTGAAGATGGTGACGACGTTCGAACTGATCACCGGCCTCATGCCGATGGGCAGCCGCGGCGTGGTGCAGGACGAGCAGGTCGAATGGCTTTCCAAGCGGCAGGCCTGCAAGGCGGATCAAACCTGCCTAAGGGCGGCGTATACTGAGCGGCTGAGGCAGATGAAGAGCGTCTACGACCTGATCGAGCGGCCGAAGTGACCCGTAGCGGCCCATCCGAAGAGGCGATTAGGTAATTTTGCGATTAGGCAATTAGCTATCTAAATTGACGTAGCGACGTGTTCGCGGCTATCCGTGAACAGAAAGGCTAGCCGAGCAAACGCCGCACCCTGTCCAAGCCCCTCTGGCGCTCCTCGACAGAAACTGCTCCCAGGCGCTCGATATGTCGCTTCTCGACGGTCGCAATCTTCACGGGGCGGACGACGGAGTGGACGGGAAGACCGGCCGCGGAAAGATCGGCGATGGGGATATCGTCTGCCCATGGCCGATTCTCGGCGGAGGTAATCATGACCACCCAGAGCAAGGCGCCGTCTTCGCCGATTCCGCCTTTCGACACCACCAGTGCCGGACGATGCTGGCGGGTGTTGCGATCGGTATAGGGAAATGGCACGCGAACCACATCGCCAGGTTCAAAGGTCGGCATAGGCTTTCCTGTCGGCTTCGCCATCCCACTCGCTGAAAGTGGCAAAGGGGTCATCGGCTCCATCGGTGACTGGCTCACGGCTGATCGTCACGCGACCGTTGGTCTCGATCGTATAGCGGATCGCATCGCCCTCTTTCAGTTGTAGGGCGGAACGCACGGCCTGTGGAATGGTCGTCTGCGCCTTGCTGGTCAACTTGCTGGTTATCATCACAATACCTCCAAGAGACAAAGTAAGGAACCTCCTTACCGATCGCAATGGGCTTGCCGCATGCGGCTGCAGCAGCGGATTCTCAAACAGCGGCTCAGTGGTTCGATGGCAACGAAAAACGCCGGCGAGTGATCCGCCGGCGCTTTTCTAAATAAGGCATGGAGCTCTGTGAACCCACCCGCTGTTATTCCGGCAGGATCCGGACCGCACCCTTGTCGGCGCTGCTGGCGAAGGCGGCGTAGGCCTTGAGCGCGGTGGTGACGTTGCGCTTGCGGGGGCTCGACGGCTTCCAGCCGAAGGCGTCCTGTTCGGTGCGGCGGCGGGCCAGTTCATCCTCGGCGACGGCCAGGTTGATCGTGCGGTTCGGGATGTCGATCTCGATCGTGTCGCCTTCGCGCACGAGGCCGATCGTGCCGCCGTTCGCCGCTTCCGGCGAGGCGTGGCCGATGGAGAGGCCCGAGGTGCCGCCGGAGAAGCGGCCGTCAGTGATCAGCGCGCAGGCCTTGCCGAGGCCCTTCGACTTCAGGTAGCTGGTCGGATAGAGCATTTCCTGCATGCCCGGGCCGCCCTTCGGGCCTTCGTAGCGGATAACGACGACGTCGCCGGCAACAACTTCGTTCGAGAGGATCGCCTTCACGGCCGCGTCCTGGCTTTCATAGACCTTGGCCGGGCCGGTGAATTTCAGGATCGACTCGTCGACACCCGCCGTCTTCACGATGCAGCCGTCGAGCGCCAGATTGCCCTTGAGAACGGCCAGGCCGCCATCCTTGGAGAAGGGATGCTGGGCATCGCGGATGACGCCGTTTTCGCGGTCGAGGTCGAGTTCCTCCCAGCGGGCCGCCTGGCTGAAGGCGACCTGGGTCGGGATGCCGCCCGGGGCGGCGCTGAACAGCTTGAGGGCCGCCGGGTCCTCGGAAACCGAAATGTCCCACTTGGCCAAAGCGTCGCCCAGCGTCCTGGCGTGAACGGTCGGCAGCTCGGCATTGAGCAGGCCGGCGCGGTTCAGTTCGCCGAGGATGGACATGATGCCCCCTGCCCGGTGGACGTCCTCCATGTGCACGTCGGCCTTGGCCGGGGCGACCTTGGACAGGCACGGAACCTTGCGCGACAGGCGGTCGATGTCGTCCATGGTGAAGTCGATTTCGGCCTCGTGGGCGGCGGCGAGGATGTGCAGGACGGTGTTGGTCGAGCCGCCCATGGCGATGTCGAGCGCCATGGCGTTCTCGAAGGCACCCTTGGAGGCGATGACGCGCGGCAGGGCGGTCGCGTCGTCCTGCTCATAGTAGCGCTTGGCGAGCCCGACAATGCTGCGTCCGGCCTCGAGGAAGAGTTCCTTACGGTCGGCATGGGTGGCGAGCGTCGAGCCGTTGCCCGGCAGCGACAGGCCGAGCGCCTCGGTCAGGCAGTTCATCGAATTGGCGGTGAACATGCCCGAGCACGAGCCGCAGGTCGGACAGGCCGAGCGCTCGATGGTGGCGACGTCCTCGTCGGAGATCTTGTCGTCGGCGGCGGCGACCATGGCGTCGACCAGGTCGAGAGCGACCTTCTTGCCGTGCATGACGACCTTGCCGGCCTCCATCGGGCCGCCCGAGACGAAGATCGTCGGGATGTTGAGGCGAAGCGAGGCCATCAGCATGCCGGGGGTGATCTTGTCGCAGTTGGAGATGCAGACCATGGCGTCGGCGCAGTGGGCGTTGACCATGTATTCGACGCTGTCGGCGATCAGTTCGCGCGACGGCAGCGAATAGAGCATGCCGTCATGGCCCATGGCGATGCCGTCGTCGACGGCGATCGTGTTGAACTCCTTGGCGACGCCGCCGGACGCCTCGATCTCGCGGGCGACCAGCTGGCCGAGGTCCTTCAAGTGCACGTGACCGGGGACGAACTGGGTGAACGAGTTGACCACCGCGATGATCGGCTTGCCGAAATCGCTGTCCTTCATGCCGGTGGCGCGCCAAAGGCCGCGCGCACCCGCCATGTTGCGGCCGTGGGTCGTGGTTCTCGAACGATAGGCTGGCATCGGTGTCACCTCGGATCTTGTCTTGCTTCTTGCCGGGCTTGGGGTCGGCCGAAAAGGATCGGCAGCGAGCGTTTCTGCTCCGGAATTTGACCTTGTGATAGGGCAAGGCCCTCATTGTGTCACTATCAGCATAGCGCAAAACGGTACGCTTGGCATCCGGTCGCTTCGTTCGGCACGGCTTGCCGGTATGCGGTGGAGCGGGGTACCAAGATCAGGCGATCAAGCCGCCTACACGAAAATGTGGTCGTAAGTTTCTTTTCGTGGCGATGAAACTTCGATGAGATTTGCTACGTAGAGAGCCATAGAACCCACAGCGAAAGAGCAGACCCATGTCCCGCTACCGCCCGCCGAAGATCGCCTCGAGCGAGATCACGCCGCAAGCGCTCTACATCAATCGCCGCAGCCTGATCGGCGCCGCTGCCGCCGGGATGGCCCTGACGGTCGCACCCAAGGCCTTTGCCGCGGCCATCGCCGCCAAGCCGAGCCGATACGTCCTGACGGAAAAGCCGACAGACAAGCAGGACGTCACCACCTACAATAACTTCTACGAGTTCGGCACCGACAAGATCGATCCGATCAACAATTCCGGCGCCTTCCAGACCCGGCCGTGGACGGTCGAGGTCGGCGGGCTGGTGGCCAAGCCCCAGGTGATCGACATCGAAACGATCCTCAAGGATTTCCCGATGGAGGAGCGCGTCTACCGCATGCGCTGCGTCGAGGCCTGGTCGATGGTCATCCCCTGGGTCGGCTTTCCGCTCGCCTCGCTGCTCGACCGGGTGGAACCGCTCGGCTCGGCCAAATATGTCGCCTTTGAAACCGTGGTGCGACCCGACGAGATGCCGGGCCAGCGCGGCCTGTTCCAGCCGATGAAATGGCCCTATGTCGAGGGACTTCGCCTCGACGAGGCACGCCATCCGCTGACCATACTGGCGACCGGCCTCTATGGGGAGACCCTGCCGAACCAGAACGGGGCGCCGCTCAGGCTCGTCGTGCCGTGGAAATACGGATTCAAGGGGATCAAGTCGATCGTGCGCATCACGCTCACCGAAAACGAGCCGCCGGCGAGCTGGAACGTCATGCAGCCGAGCGAATACGGCTTCTATGCCAACGTCAATCCGGCGGTCGACCACCCGCGCTGGAGCCAGGCGACCGAACGGCGGATCGGCGAGTCGAGCGGGCTGTTCGGCGGGGCGCGAATGAAGACGCTTCCCTTCAACGGCTATGCCGATGAGGTCGCCAGCCTCTATGCCGGCATGGACCTGACGAGGTTCTACTGACGAGAACGTGGGCCCTGCTTCGCCCCCCTCATCCGGCGCTGCGCGCCACCTTCTCCCCGCCGGGGAGAAGAGGTGACGCCGCCCTGCCCTTCAGCTCAAGGGACATCGAGGGTGCATCGCATTGACACCGGAGACTGACGATGGTCATGCCTTCCCTGCCCGCCCGCTATAAACCGGCCTCCGTCTGGGCGCTCTATGCGATCGGGCTTTTGCCGGGTCTCTATGCCTTCTATCTCGGCATCTTCGGCGGGCTGGGCGCCGATCCCGTGCGGGCCTTCGAGCACCTGCTCGGGCTCTGGGCGCTCAGGTTCATATGCCTCGGCCTTGCCGTTACGCCGCTTCGAGACCTATTAGGTGTCAACCTAATTAGCTACCGACGCGCTCTCGGCCTGCTCGCCTTCTATTACGTGCTCGCCCATTTCGCCGTCTACCTGACCCTTGACCGCGGCCTGATCCTCTCGTCGATCGCCGGCGATATCCTCAAGCGCCCCTACATCATGCTCGGCATGGCGGGGCTCGTGATGCTGATCCCGCTGGCGGCCACCTCGAACCGCTGGTCGATCCGCAGGCTAGGGCCGACCTGGAACAGACTGCACAAGCTGGTCTACGCAATCGCCGCAGTTGCCGTGTTGCACTATGCCCTGTCGCTCAAGACGGTGACCGCCGAACCGGCCTTCTACATCGCCGTGGTGATCGTGCTTCTGGCCTACCGGCTGGTGCGGCCGAAGATCATGGCCTGGAAGCGGGCCAACAAGCCGGGCAACAGAGCCGTCCGCGCGCCGGTGGCCAGCACCGGCGACTGACAGGCGCGTGGGCGGGCGTCTCTCCGTACCAATCAAAGTCTGCACAATCGCGGCCGCGCCACGACAGAGGCGGCCCATCCATGCGATAGACTCCACACAGTCCCCCGGAATGCCGGGGGCAACCACGTGCGGAGACGTCCATGAAGGCGAAGGTCGCGGTTCTGTTTCTGGCGATGACTGCTCTGGCGGCCGCGTTGCCAGCCCGGTCGCAAGACAGCATGACGATGACGACGCCGGTGTTCGGCCAGATCGTCTCCTACCAGCTGCCGGCGGGCTTTCAGCCGAGCTACGAAGAGGCCGGCGCCGAGGGCTATATTCAGGAAGCCGTACCGGCCGGCGAGACCGTCAATGACTGGTCGCAGATGATCACCATGACGGGCATCAAGGACGCCGAGGGGCATTCCGACATGCTGGAGGGCGCCGCCCAGGTGCTGGCCGGTCATTTCCAGCAGGCCTGTGCGGAGACCTTCACCGGAACCTCGTTCGGGGCGACCGAGATCAATGGTCTTGCCGGACTGATGGTGTTTCTCGGCTGCGGCACGGTTGCGCCGTCCGAGGAGGGTCGGGAGGCGCGGAGCGAGACGGCCGTCATCGTCTACGTCAAATCGGCCTTCGGCTATGTCACGGTGCAATGGGCCGAGCGCGGCCCGCCCGTGGCCGCCCGGCCGGAATACGACATCGACACCTGGAAACCGCGCCTCGCCCAGCTACTGCCGATCCGGCTCTGCGACGCCGTCGCCGGCGAAGAACCGCCCTATCTAAGCTGCAACGCAAAGCCATGAGAGACGGGCATTGCCAGCTGTTGCCCTAGCCGAAGCGAAAGACCCTGCATGGCGAGCGGTGGCCGTCCCTCTTCTCCCCAGCGGGGAGAAGGTGGCGCGGAGCGCCGGATGAGGGGGAGCGAAGCTCATGTTCGCCAAAAGGGATGGTGGCTTCGCCCCCCTCATCGCCTCGCATACGCTCGGCACTTCTCCCCGATGGGGAGAAGAGGGAGATCCAATGCCGGCGCCGTGAGTGCGGTCGGCTCGTTCGCAAGGCACACCGATCATCGCTTGCCGGCAGACCGACCGTCCGGCCGTCGTCCCTGCGTCCGCTCAACCGAGCCAGGCCGGTGGGGCGGCAGGTGCGCGGCCGGTCACGGCCGCCGCGACGCAATCGGCAAGGCCGGCGAAGCGCACCTGCTTGCCGCTGAGGCCCGGGCCGTAATGGGCGTATTTGCCGGAATTAGTGAGGATGGTGCGGGCTGCCGGCGGCACGATCGGCTTCATCACCGTGCACCAGCAGGCATCGCGCACGAAGGCTATGGCGAAGTCCTCTAGGGCGGTGGCGATGCCGGCTTCGACGATGCGGGCATGGGTCGCGCGACTCAGGGTGACGGTGAGCGCCACGTCAGCGTGTTTCGTCCGGCCGGCACAGAGTCTTGCCAGCGCCTGGCACTCGTTGAAGGAAAAATGCGGATTGCCGAGCGCCACGAGATCGATCGTCTCGCCGGTGGTCGAGTTGAAGTGATGCCAGTCGCCGGCGAGATCGCTGCGGGTGACTCTCACCGTCGGAAGCGCTTGGCCGCCGGTCGCGGCGGAGAGCGTGGGCGCCTCCGGCGTGACGCCGATGATTTGGAACATCGGTGCGGCCGAGGTCGTGGCGAAGGCGGCGCCGAAGGCCTTGAGGTCGTCGGCGCTCGGGTGGGCCTGCTCCAGGCCTGTGACGGCGGGAATGGCGTTCGGCGCCAGCGTGCCGACCCGGTAGCCGAGCAGCGGCCAGAAGCTGTCGTCGCGGCCCTCCATCGGCTCGACCTCGACGACCAGCCGCGCCTTGCGGTTCTCGTCCAGATGACAGCCGGCCTCGGGCGCGCGGCCGGTGAGCGCGATGCAGATGTCGAGGAAATCCGGATATTTCATCGTGCGGGCGCCGAGCACGCTGTTGGCGTAGACGACGGCATTCGATTCGGCCCAGGCGATGTTCTCGCCCTCTCCCGGCGCACTCTCCAACTGATAGGGCGCACAGGTGAAGGTCGGGCGGGCACCCATGCGGACATAGGCATCGGCCAGTGCGCTCGCCGCCATCGAGAGAGCCGGGTCGGTGCCCTGCTCGCGCCAGCCCGCCTGATCGGCGGAGATCGCATTGAGCGATGTCGGCACGACGACCTTGCCGCCCCAGTCCGCGAGCTTTTCGGCAAAATCGAGGCTCGCCGGGCCGGTGTAGATGCAGCCGTCGACATGGACCTGGGAGACGTCGATCAACCGCCCGGCGCCGAGCAGTTCAGCCATGCGCACGACGATCCGCATGGCCGTGCGCGTCGCCTGCGGCACGGCGTCTGACACCAGTTCCCGGTCCCTGTCGCTGAGCACAAGGCTCGGCAAGGCTGCGGGCGGGGAAGCCTCGTCCGGCCTGCGGCTGGCGCCCGGCTCGGATACCATGCCGGCCTCGATGCGGATCCTGTCCAGCCCTTCGAGGCGGGCGAAGGTCTCCGGCGCGACCACGGCGATCGGCAGTGAGCGGCCGTACATTTCCTCGGCGACCATGACGCCGAGCGTCAGGATCTCCTCGGCCTGGGAAAAGACCATGCCGGCCGGCGCCTTGCCGTTGAGGATGAGCTGCATCAGCACGGCGCTGCCGGTGCAGGAGCCGCGGCCGCCGGGGATCGCCAGGATCGCGCCGGCCAGACAACGGCCATGCAGCGGGTGCGCCTGGTCGATCACCAGGCCGGTCTCCGGATCGACGCCGCCCCAAAAGCTCAGCGCCGTATCGGAAAAGAGCAACGACCCTTCGGCGGCACCTTCGATCAGCAGGCGTGCGGGCGCGGCAAACGGCGCTTCCCCGGATTCGACTGACATGCGCTCCCCTTCCCCGATGACCGAACTCATCGACTAGCACGCCCGAGGGGCAAATCAAGCACCAAGCCTAGCGCCCTGCAAAGTCATGGGGTGTCATGGCGGCCAGCCGCGCTATTTGAAGAAAAAGTTCGGTGCGATGTCGAATTCGACGGAAGCCGTTCGTCATGGGGAGTAGGCGCCGCTCCGGTGCGCCGTTTCTAAGAGGAGAACGACAATGCGTGTGATGGTTATGGTGAAGGCGACGCAGGACAGCGAAGAAGGCATCATGCCCTCGACCGAACTGTTCGAGCAGATGGGCAAGTTCAACGAGGAACTGGTGAATGCCGGCATCATGCTCTCGGGCGACGGATTGAAGCCGTCCAAGCTCGGCAAGCGGGTGGCCTTCGACGGCTCCAGCCGCCGGGTGATCGACGGTCCCTTCGCGGAAACCCGCGAGCTGGTGGCGGGCTACTGGATCTGGGAAGTGAAAGACATGGACGAGGCGGTGGAATGGGTGAAGCGCTGCCCCAATCCCATGCCCGGCCCGAGCGAGATCGAGATCCGTCCGTTCTACGAGATGGCGGATTTCGCCGAGATCGCCTCGGCCGAGGGACAGGCAAGCCATGACCGCGCCGGCGAAAAGCTCGCCGCACGCGACGGCAAGACCATTTGAGCACCGGCACTCAGGAGAAAGGAACCGACATGACAAGGATGATCTTCGTCAACCTGCCGGTGCGCGACCTAGCCGCGTCGCAGGCCTTCTATGAGGCGCTCGGCGGAACGGTGAACCCGATGTTCTCCGACGAACAGGCCAAGTGCCTGCTGTTCTCCGAGGCGATCGGCGTGATGCTGCTGACGCACGAGCGCTACCGGCAGTTCACCAGCCGGCCGATCGGTGACGCGAGAATCCATAGCCAGGCACTGCTGGCGCTGAGCGTCGAGACGCGTGACGGCGTCGACGCGGTCCTTGAAACGGCCTCGTCCGCCGGAGGCACGGCCGATCCCAACCCGCGCCAGGATCTCGGCTTCATGTACAGCCGCTCGGTCGAGGACCCGGACGGCAATGTCTGGGAGATCATGTGGATGGACCCGGCGGCTGCGGCCGGCGGACCGCCGGACGCCTAGACGAATTCATGCGGCAGGCGGGATTGCGGCCTTGGTCACGGTCACCGCCGGCCGTTGACTGACACAGCCGAGCCCGCATACTGCCGCCGCATGGGGACATCCGAAGCGCACAGGATGGCGGAGACCGTCTTTCGCATGGAGCGGGTCCGGTTGATCGCCGGGCTCGCCCGGATCGTGCGCGATGTCGGCCGGGCCGAGGAACTGGCGCAGGACGCGCTGGTGGTGGCGCTCGACCGCTGGCCGACGAGCGGCATTCCCGACAATCCCGCCGCCTGGCTGATGGCGACCGCCAAGCGGCGCGCCATCGATGCGCTGCGCCGCGCCCGCATGATGGAACGCAAGCACGGCGAGATCGGCCGCGATCTGGAGCTCGAACAGGACAGCACGATCGAAGCGATCGAGGCGAGCATGGACGACGACATCGGCGACGAACGCCTGAGCCTGATCTTCACCGCCTGCCATCCGGTGCTTTCCACCGATGCGCGGCTGGCGCTGACGCTCCGGCTGATCGGCGGGCTGACGACGGAAGAGATCGCCCGCGCCTTCCTGTCGAGCGAGACGACGATCGCGCAAAGGATCGTCCGGGCGAAGAAGAGCCTCGGCGGGGCCGGCATCGCCTACGAGGTGCCGCGCGGGGCCGAGCGCGACGCGCGCCTCGCCTCGGTGCTGGAAGTCGTCTACCTGATCTTCAACGAAGGCTATGCGGCCAGCGCCGGCGAAGACGCGATCCGGCCGCAACTCTGCGCCGAGGCTTTGCGCCTTGGCCGCATTCTCGCCGGTCTGGCACCCGACGAACCGGAGGTGCATGGACTGCTGGCGCTCATGGAAATCCAGGCGTCGCGGCTTGTCGCCCGCAACGGGCCGGACGGCGTGCCGCTGACGCTCGAAACGCAGAACCGGGCGCGGTGGGACCAGTTGCTCATTCACCGGGGGTTCGCGGCGCTGGAGCGCGTGCGTGCGCTCGGCGGAGAAGACGGCGCTTACGCCCTGCAGGCGGCGCTGGCGGCCTGCCACGCCCGAGCGCGGAGCTTCGAGGACACGGACTGGCGGATGATCGCCGGGCTCTACGACCGGCTGCTTGCCGTCCTGCCCTCCCCCGTGGTGGCACTCAACCGGGCCGTCGCCCATGCGATGGCGTTCGGGCCGGAAACGGGGCTGGCGCTGCTGGATGCGCTGGAGGACGAGCCGGCGCTCAAGGGCTATGCACCGATGGCCGCCGCGCGGGGTGATTTCCTGCTGCGGGCCGGACGGCCGGCGGAGGCACGGACCTGCTTCGAGCGGGCGGCGGAACTCAGCGGCAATTCCGGCGAAAGGGCATTTCTGATGCGACGCGCGGATAACTGCGCGGCGTACTGATCGCCGCGCAAGACCGAAGAGGCAGCGCCCGTCACTGTGGAATGTGGATCTTCTCGCGAATGTGCTTCAGCGAGGCGACGATGGTGAAGGTCATGATCACCAGGAGCGTCCAGGAGCTCCATTTTCCGAGGTGGACGGTTGACCACGCGCCGAGCTGGTTCGGATAGTTCCAGACCGCAAAGAAGGTCGAGATATTCTCCGCCAGCCAGATGAAGAAACCGATCAGGATGAACGACAGGATCATCGGCATCTTCCTGTCCCTGTCCAAGGGTCGGAAGATCACCGTTGCACGCGCGTAGAGGCCGATCGCCAGGGCTGCGATGTACCACCGGTAGTCGCCGATGAAATGATGGGTGAAGAAGTTCACATAGATCGCGAGCGCGACCGCGGCCGCCATCCAGTAAGGCGGGTGATGGCGGATGCGGACATGCAGCAGCCGCCAGGCCTGGATGATGTAGCTGCCGACCGCCGCGTACATGAAACCGGAGAAAAGCGGCACACCCAGCACCTTGGTATAGGCGAAATCCGGATAGGACCAGGACTGGATCGCACCGGAGGTTTTGAACACTTCGAGCGCGAAGCCGACGACATGGAAGAGACAGATCGCCTTCAGTTCATCCAGCGTTTCAAGCTTCGCCCAGACCATCCAGAGCTGTATGACAATCGCGATGATCAGGAGGAGATCATAGCGCGGGATGCCGAACAGCCCCCCACGCGGGGTGACGAAGATCGATACGAAGAAAAGACCGGCAAAAAGACAGGCCCGCGCCTCCTTGATGCCGAACATCAGGAACTCGACGACGAAACGGCGGAAACCGGAAAGAGCCGGCGCCGGCGGCGAATCAATCAGCGCGCGGTCGAGCCTCTCCAGGCCCCATGGCCGCCGGATCGGCAAGGTCGAAATGCTCATTGTCGCTCCACTCGCTCCGCACTTGCCTGTCCCTATACTCCAGTTAGAAGGAGCGGATGGACAAAATGAAGGCAATATCCCCAGATCGACTAAAACGATTTGCCGCCGCGATTGCGGTGATCGTGATCGGCGTCACCCTGCGTCTCACCGGCTATGAAGTCGGCCTGCCTTATGGCTTTGTGAAATACGGCGGCTCGCTGCTCTGGGGAGTGATGGTCTATCTGCTCGTGACGGTGATCCTGCCCGACCGCCCGAGGCTGCAGCTCTTCATCTCGGTGATGATCGCGGTCGCGGCCGAACTTCTGAGGCTCTACCACACGCCATGGCTCGACGAATTCCGCCTGACGCTCGCCGGGGGCGCTGCTGCTCGGGCGAATCTTCTCCGTCTGGAACATCGTTGCCTATCTGTCCGGGATCGCCGCCGCCGCGACGGTCGACCACGTTCTGACGACCCGCCAGCAACGCCCCTGTCGAAAAAAGCCGGGTGATCGCTCACCCGGCTTCTTAATCGCATTCCCTAAGGGGAAAAACCTTACGCTGCTTCAGCTTCGGCTTCGGCGGCGACGCGGGCCTTGTCGGCTGCGCCCTTGGCATCGACGTCACGTTCGACGAATTCGATGACGGCCATGGCGGCATTGTCGCCCTGGCGGAAGCCGGCCTTCATGATGCGCAGGTAGCCGCCGTTGCGGGTGGCGTAGCGCGAAGCGATGGCGTCGAACAGCTTCTTGACGGCGTCAAGATCGCGGATCTGCGAGATGGCCTGACGACGAGCATGCAGGTCGCCGCGCTTGCCGAGGGTGACGAGCTTTTCGACGATCGGGCGAATTTCCTTCGCCTTCGGCAGGGTGGTGACGATCTGCTCATGGGTGATGAGCGAAGCAGCCATGTTGGCGAACATCGCCTTACGGTGGCTGGCGGTACGGTTCAGCTTGCGACCGGCTTTCTGGTGGCGCATTGCTATTCTCCTTCTACGCAGGCTCGCGCTTTATGCGGCGCCCTGCCGTTTCCTGACACATACAGGCATCCGCCTGCAGTTTGACTGGAAAAGGCAGAGGTAAACCTGCCTTTCTTGTTTCTTAGTATTGGTCTTCGTAGCGCTTGGCGAGATCTTCGATGTTCTCGGGCGGCCATGCGGGCACTTCCATGCCGAGGTGCAGGCCCATGGAAGCGAGAACTTCCTTGATTTCGTTGAGCGACTTGCGGCCAAAGTTCGGAGTGCGAAGCATTTCTGCTTCGGTCTTCTGAATGAGGTCGCCGATATAGACGATGTTGTCGTTCTTCAGGCAGTTGGCCGAACGGACCGAAAGCTCGAGCTCGTCGACCTTCTTGAGGAGGGCCGGGTTGAACGCGAGTTCGGTGACGGCTTCCTCTTCGACTTCCTTCTGCGGCTCGTCGAAATTGACGAAGACGCCGAGCTGGTCCTGGAGAATGCGGGCCGCGAAGGCGACAGCATCTTCACCGGTGATCGAACCGTCGGTCTCGATGGTCATCGTCAGCTTGTCGTAGTCGAGAACCTGACCTTCGCGGGTGTTTTCCACCTTGTAGGACACTTTCTTGACCGGCGAATACAGGCTGTCGACCGGGATGAGGCCGATGGGAGCATCTTCCGCACGATTGCGCTCGGCCGGAACATAGCCCTTGCCGTTGGCGACGGTGAATTCCATGCGGATCTCGGCGCCCTCGTCGAGGGTGCAGATCACATGGTTCGGGTTGAGGATTTCGATATCGCCAACCGTCTGGATGTCACCGGCGGTCACGACGCCTGGACCCTGCTTGCGCACGACCATGCGCTTCGGATCATCGCCGTCCATCTTGATGGCGATTTCCTTGATGTTGAGCACGATGTCGGTCACGTCTTCCCGGACGCCCGGGATCGACGAGAACTCGTGCAGCACGCCGTCGATCTGGACGGCGGTAACGGCACCACCACGCAGCGACGACAACAGCACGCGACGCAGCGCGTTGCCGAGCGTCAGGCCGAAACCGCGTTCCAGCGGCTCGGCGACGAGGGTCGCCTTGGTGCGGCCGGACGAGGTGAACTCGACCTTGTTCGGCTTGATCAGTTCCTGCCAATTCTTCTGAATCATTATTTTACCTTCCGTTCGTCGCCACCATCCAATCGTGGCTACCGAGCTAACACCGAGACGAGCGCGTCAGCGCTCGCCGGCGGGATGAAAGATGATCAGACGCGGCGCTTCTTGCGCGGGCGGCAACCATTGTGCGGGATCGGGGTCACGTCACGGATCGAGGTGATCATGAAGCCGGCCGCCTGCAGAGCGCGAAGAGCGGATTCACGACCCGAACCCGGACCGCAGACTTCCACTTCGAGCGACTTCATGCCGTGTTCCTGCGCCTTCTTGGCAGCATCTTCAGCGGCGATCTGTGCGGCGAACGGGGTCGACTTGCGCGAACCCTTGAAGCCCTTGGCACCGGCCGACGACCAGGCAATGGCATTGCCCTGCGCGTCGGTGATGGTGATCATGGTGTTGTTGAACGTCGAGTTGACGTGGGCAACGCCCGACGAGATATTTTTGCGTTCGCGACGGCGAATGCGGGTGGCTTCCTTGGCCATGATGTCCCTTTCGTTGATCTAAACACCGCCGTAGTTCCAGCGGCTACACCGGAAAGGGCCAAGACAGCCCCTTACCAAACTCAAAGAAGGCCGGCACTGACGCGCCAGCCTTCCATCCCGGAAGATCCGGAAATTACTTCTTCTTACCAGCGATCGCCTTTGCCGGGCCCTTGCGGGTGCGGGCATTGGTGTGGGTGCGCTGACCACGAACCGGAAGGCCGCGACGATGGCGCAGGCCACGGTAGCAACCGAGGTCCATGAGGCGCTTGATGTTCATCGCGGTATCGCGACGAAGATCGCCCTCGACCTGGTAATCGCGGTCGATGGTTTCGCGGATTGCCAGAACTTCGGCATCCGTGAGCTGATGAACGCGACGCTCAGCCGGAATACCGACCTTCTCGACGATTTCAGCAGCGAATTTCGGACCAATCCCGTGAATGTAGGTCAGCGCAATAACTACGCGCTTCGCGGTCGGGATGTTGACGCCAGCGATACGTGCCACGCCTATTCTCCTTGCTTCCAGTTGCCATCCGGCAAGTGGTGTCTCGTTACACGGCCTTTCGGGCCGCAATTACAAATAAGGTTCTCAACAAGTCAAAACGATCGAACCCGGTCTTCCCGAAGGAAGAACGCGCCGATCGCATAATTGCCGCGAGTTGGCGCGCTATTTAGCGGAATCAGTTGCTGAAAGCAACCGGTCCCGCGAAGATTCTTGAAATGTCCCGCCAGGCTCAGAGCTTGGCGAGTACAGCTTCTATGTCCGCCGTGACGGCGTCGATCTCGGCCATGCCGTCCACGGACTTCAGGATGCCCTTGGCATAGTAGTAGCCGATCAGCGGCGAGGTCTTCTTGTAGTAGTCCTGAAGCCGCGTGGTCATCGTCTCGGCATTGTCGTCGGGGCGGCGCTTGAACTCCGTCGAGCTGCACTTGTCGCAGACACCCTCGACCTTGGGCTTCTGCAGCCGGTCGTGATAGCCGGTGCCGCATTTGGCGCAGGTATAGCGGCCCGAAACACGATCGACGAGAACCGAATCATTGACCTGCAGCTCGATCACTACGTCGAGCTTCATGCCCTTGGCGGAAAGCATCGCCTCGACCGAATCAGCCTGTACGAGGGTGCGCGGATAACCGTCGAGAATGAATCCCTTGGCGCAGTCCGGCTGATCGATCCGCTCGGAGACGATGGCATTGACGATATCGTCGGACACCAGATTGCCGGCATCCATCACCGCCTTGGCCCGCTTGCCGACATCCGTGCCGGCGCTGACCGCAGCGCGGAGCATGTCACCGGTGGAAAGCTGCGGAATACCGTACTTCTCGACAATACGCTGGGCCTGGGTGCCCTTCCCCGCGCCCGGCGGCCCCAAAAGGATAAGTCTCATCGTCCCCTCTTTCCTCCACGCAACTTCGACTTCTTGATCAGGCCCTCATATTGCTGGGCAATCAGGTGACCCTGGATCTGTGCTACAGTATCAAGGGTGACGCTGACAACAATCAAAAGCGAAGTACCACCAAGGGCTAATGGAATGCCCGTCTGGGCAACCAGCATCTCGGGGAGGATGCAGACGAAGACGAGGTAGATAGCGCCGACCACGGTGATGCGGGTCAGGACGTAGTCGATGTATTCTGCGGTCCGCTCGCCCGGACGGATGCCCGGGATGAAGCCGCCATGCTTCTTCAGGTTGTCGGCCGTGTCCTTCGGATTGAAGACGATGGCCGTGTAGAAGAAGGCGAAGAAGGCGATCAACGCACCATAGAGCGCCATGTAGAGCGGCTGACCATGGCCGAGCGCCGAGACGATCGTCGTCGCCCAAGGGGGCAGCGTCGAGGTTCCGGCAAAGCCTGCAGCGGTCGCCGGCAGAAGCAGCAGCGACGAGGCGAAGATGGCCGGGATGACGCCGGAGGTGTTGAGCTTCAGCGGCAGGTGCGAGGTATCGCCCTGGAACATGCGGTTGCCGACCTGGCGCTTCGGATACTGGATCAGCAGGCGGCGCTGGGCCCGTTCGACGAAGACGATCAGGGCGATGACGCCGATCGCAACGAGAATCACCGTGAGGATGATCACGGTCGAAAGCGCACCGGTGCGGCCGAGATCGAGCGTATGGGCTAGCGCCGTCGGCAGGCCGGCGGCGATGCCGGCGAAAATGATCAACGAAATGCCGTTGCCGATGCCGCGCGAGGTGATCTGCTCACCGAGCCACATCAGGAACATGGTGCCGCCCAAGAGCGTGACGACGGTCGAAATGCGGAAGAACCAGCCCGGATCGGCGACCATGCCCTGCCCGCTCTCGAGGCCGACGGCAATGCCATAGGCCTGGAGCGTACCGAGCAGCACGGTGCCGTAGCGGGTGTACTGGTTGATGATCTTGCGGCCCTGCTCGCCCTCTTTCTTGAGGTTTTCGAGCGCCGGGACGACCGAGGTCATCAGCTGAACGATGATCGAGGCGGAGATATAGGGCATGATGCCCAGGGCAAAGATCGCCATGCGCTCGACGGCGCCGCCGGAGAACATGTTGAAGAGGCCCAGAATGCCGCCCGACTGGCCCTGGAAGGCAGCCGCATAGGCTTCGGGGTTGAGGCCGGGCAGCGGAATGTGGGTGCCCAAGCGATAGACAAGCAAGGCGGCCAGCGTGAACCACAGACGCTTCTTCAGATCCTCCGCCTTGGCGAAGGTCGAGAAGTTGAGGTTCGAGGCCAATTGTTCCGCTGCAGAAGCCATGAAATTCTCCGCAAAACCAAAACCGGGGCGAATGTGCCGGACCGGTGGCTATCGTCCAATGTTTTTAAGAAAACGGGGCGTCGGAGAGATTGCGCGGCAATCGCATGCCTCACCCTTGTTTTCCAGAATATCCCGGAAGACGAAACGACGTCATTCCGTCCTGGGATCGTGAGGCTCACATATGGGAGCAAAATCGCCCGGTGTGAAGCACCCCGGGCGATCTATTCAAGACTTATTCAGACGCTTCGACAGCAGCGGCGAGCTGCTTGATCGAGCCACCGGCCTTTTCGATCTTCTCGACGGCGGTCTTCGACGCGCCGGCAACCTCGAGGGTTACCTTGGACGTCAGTTCGCCATCAGAGAGAACGCGAACGCCGTCCTTGGCGCGACGGATGACGCCGGCTGCCTTGAGGGCAGCAGCATCGATCGTTGCCTTCGGGTCGAGCTTCTTGGCATCGATCGCGGTCTGGATACGGCCGAGCGAAACGGTGGCGTATTCCGACTTGAAGATGTTGTTGAAGCCGCGCTTCGGCAGACGACGATAGATCGGCATCTGGCCGCCTTCGAAGCCGTTGATCGCAACGCCCGAACGAGCCTTCTGACCCTTGACGCCGCGGCCACCGGTCTTGCCCTTGCCGGAACCGATACCGCGACCAACGCGGATACGGTCCTTGGAGGCGCCTTCGTTGTCCTTGATTTCATTCAGTTTCATGATGATTTCCTCCGTCTCACTTCTCGTCGACGACGCGAACGAGATGCTGGACAGCACGGATCATACCACGAACGGAAGGCGTATCTTCCAGGGTGCGGACCCGGTGCATCTTGTTGAGGCCCAGACCAACCAGCGTTGCGCGCTGGACAGCCGGACGGCGAATAGGCGAGCCGATCTGTTCGACCGTGATCGTCTTTGCTTCAGTCTTCTTCGTAGCCTTGGCCATGGATCGGACTCCTCTTATTCTTCAGAGGCATTGCCGGAAGCGGCACGGCGAGCCTGAAGCGTAGCATACTTGATGCCGCGCTGAGCTGCGATGTCCTTCGGATGCACCTGGTGCTTCAGGGCGTCGAACGTGGCGCGAACCATGTTGTACGGGTTCGACGAGCCGGTCGACTTGGCGACGACGTCGTGCATGCCGAGCGTCTCGAACACGGCGCGCATCGGGCCACCGGCGATGATGCCGGTACCGGCCTTGGCGGAGCGCAGCAGAACCTTGCCGGCGCCGTGGCGACCGTTGACGTCGTGGTGGAGCGTACGGCCGTCACGCAGCGGTACGAAGATCAATTCGCGCTTGGCGGCTTCGGTCGCCTTGCGGATCGCTTCAGGCACTTCACGTGCCTTGCCGTGGCCGAAGCCGACGCGACCCTTCTGGTCGCCGACGACGACGAGAGCTGCAAAGCCGAAACGACGGCCGCCCTTCACCACCTTGGCGACGCGGTTGATCGCGACCAGCTTGTCGACGAATTCGCTATCGCGTTCTTCACGGTTCTGACGGTCATCCCGCGAACCACGCTTTTCTTGTGCCATTGTCCTTTTCCTTTTTCTTTTCCGGGTGCAATCGGCAGATTACGTACAATTCCGCCCTGCCCTTTTGGCATGGACGCGAATCCGGGTGTGTCCGGCATAAGCCGGAAATCCGCCCGGACAAAGCCCGGGCGGAATCTTCTTAGAAGTTGAGACCGCCTTCGCGGGCAGCTTCCGCCAGGGCCTTGATGCGGCCGTGGTAGATGAAGGCGCCGCGGTCGAACACAACGTCCTTGACGCCGGCCTTGACGGCACGCTCGGCGACCAGCTTGCCGACGGCAGCAGCTGCTGCGGTGTCTGCACCGGTCTTGAGCGAGCTCTTCAGGCCACCATCGAGAGTCGAGGCAGCCGCAAGGGTCTTGCCAGCGACATCGTCGATGATCTGAGCGTAGATGTTCTTCGACGAGCGATGTACCGACAGACGCGGACGGCCATTGGCCACCGCCTTGATCTGACGCCGCACGCGATTGGCACGACGTACAAGTGCTTCTTTCCTGCTTGCCATTTCGCGCGTTCCTTACTTCTTCTTGCCTTCTTTGCGGACGATCCGCTCTTCGGCATACTTCACACCCTTGCCCTTGTAGGGCTCGGGGCCGCGATATTCGCGGATCTCAGCAGCGACCTGACCGACCTGCTGCTTGTTGATGCCGGAGACGATGATTTCAGTCGGCTTCGGAACCGCGATCGAGATACCAACCGGCGGCTCATAGACCACATCGTGGCTGAAGCCGAGGGCCAGCTGCAGGTTCTTGCCCTGCAGAGAAGCGCGGTAACCGACGCCGTTGATTTCGAGCTTGCGCTCGAAACCGTCCTTGACGCCCTTGAAGATGTTCTCGACCATCGTGCGGGACATGCCCCACTTGGACCGAGCATCCTTGGACTCGTTGCGCGGCATGACAACGACAGCGTTGTCTTCGAGCGTAACCGAGATTTCGTCATTCGCGACGAAGAAGAGTTCGCCCTTCGGGCCCTTTGCAGTCACCTTCTGGCCGTCAACGACGGCCGTGATCCCTGCAGGAACCGGAACGGGCTTTTTACCGATACGAGACATGTTTTGATCCTGTCTGTTCGCTAGGGAGATCCTTGCTCAGTCTTAGAAGACCGAGCAAAGAACCTCGCCACCAACATTCTGTTCGCGAGCCTGGTGATCGGCCATCACACCCTTCGGGGTAGAAAGGATGGTGATGCCGAGACCGTTCGCGACCTGCGGGATGGACTTGACCGAGACGTAAACTCGGCGGCCCGGCTTGGAGACGCGGCCGATTTCGCGGATGACCGAAGCACCTTCGTAGTACTTCAGTTCGATCTGCAGTTCGGCCTTGCCATTGTCGTACTTAACTTCGGAATAACCGCGGATGTAGCCTTCAGCCTGAAGGACATCGAGAACGCGTGCACGAAGATTGGAGGCCGGGGTCGAAACCGAGCTCTTGCGGCGTGCGGCGCCATTGCGGATACGGGTGAGCATATCGCCCAACGGATCAGTCATCGTCATTTGTCCGTCTCCTTACCAGCTCGACTTGACAATGCCCGGCACCTTGCCGGTATTGCCCAGCTCGCGAAGCGCGATACGCGACATCTTGAGCTTGCGGTAGAACGCACGCGGGCGACCGGTGACTTCGCAACGGTTGCGAATACGGGTCTTGGAGCCATCGCGCGGCAGTTCTGCCAGCTTAAGGGTTGCCTTGAACCGGTCTTCGATCGAAAGCGACTGGTTCATGATGATCGCCTTGAGGCCAGCCCGCTTGGCAGCCTGGCTGGCAACGATCTTGCGGCGGCGCTTGTTCTTTTCAACTGCGCTGGTCTTCGCCATATGGAAGTTCCTCTTCTACGCTCGTCGTTACGGTTACTGACGGAAGGGGAAGTTGAACTCTTTCAGGAGAGCCCGAGCTTCGTCGTCCGAGTTTGCCGTCGTGCAAACGATGATGTCCATGCCCCACATCTGATCAACCTTGTCGTAGTTGATCTCAGGGAACACAATGTGTTCCTTGATGCCCATGGCGAAGTTGCCACGGCCATCGAAGGACTTCGGGTTCAGGCCCCTAAAGTCGCGAACGCGCGGAAGCGCGATGTTGATCAGACGGTCCAGGAACTCATACATGCGAGCGCCGCGCAGGGTGACCTTTGCGCCGATCGGCATGTTCTCGCGCAGCTTGAAGCCGGCGATCGAGTTGCGGGCGCGGGTGATGACCGGCTTCTGACCGGCAATCGCGGCCAGGTCGGCAGCAGCCACGGTGGGCTTCTTCGAATCAGCAGTCGCTTCACCGACGCCCATGTTGATCACGATCTTGTCGAGCTTCGGGATCTGCATCTCGTTCGAGAAGTTGAACTGCTCCTGCAGCGCCTTGCGGATGCGGGAGACATATTCCTGCTTGAGCCGCGGCTCATACTTTGCATCAGCCATCGATCACATCTCCCGAACGCTTGGCCACACGCACCTTCTTGCCCTCGACGACCTTGAAACCGACGCGGGTCGGCTTGCCGTCCGTGTCAGCGACAGCGAGGTTGGACAGGTGGATGGAGGCTTCCTTGTTGATGATGCCGGCTTCGGCGGTCTGGGTCTGGCGCTGGTGACGCTTCACCATGTTCACGCCACGCACAACCGCGCGATCTTCCTTCGGCATCACTTGAATGACTTCACCGGTGCGGCCCTTGTCCTTACCGGTCAATACGACGACCTTGTCGCCCTTGCGGATCTTTTGCATCGCCATGGCTCCTTACAGTACTTCCGGAGCCAGCGAGATGATCTTCATGTGGTTCTTGGCGCGAAGTTCGCGCGGAACCGGTCCGAAGATACGGGTGCCGATCGGCTCTTTCTTGTTGTCGATAAGAACAGCTGCGTTGTTATCGAAGCGGATGACGCTGCCGTCGGCGCGACGGATGTCCTTGGCGGTGCGCACGACAACCGCCTTCATCACGTCACCCTTCTTCACGCGGCCGCGCGGAATAGCTTCCTTGATCGAGACGACGATGATGTCGCCGACAGAAGCATATTTGCGCTTGGAGCCGCCCAGCACCTTGATGCACATGACACGACGTGCGCCGGAATTATCCGCCACGTCGAGGTTAGTCTGCATCTGAATCATGTCAGGTCGCCTTCTTGTTGTACCGAAACGGTTGGGCTGGAAGCCCCCTATCCCGGCTTATGAGTAATTTCGAATGTCGCGCGGAAAGAACTTGCCAGGGTGGTTTCCCGTAAAGGGACCTTCCGTGCGCTCAAAGCAAAAGAACGCCCGTTGCCGGAGCGTTCCTGCGCCAATGGCCTGCTTCATACAGATTTCTGCGTCTGGCGCAAGGGCCAGGCGCAAAACTCTATAAAATTAAGCGTGGGCGGATACCACCGTCCAGCGCTTGTCCTTGGAGATCGGTGCGCATTCCTCGATGGAAACCACGTCACCAACCTTGTACTGGTTGTTCTCGTCGTGAGCCTTGTACTTCTTCGACCGGCGAACGGTCTTCTGAAGCAGCGGATGAGCGAATCGACGCTCGACGCGGACAACAACGGTCTTTTCGTTCTTGTCGGAGACAACGACGCCCTGCAGAATGCGTTTAGGCATAATTTTCTGGTCCTTTAGGCCTTGGCTTCTGCCGCCTTCTGGCGGGCAATGGTTTTCACGCGTGCGATGTCACGACGGACTTCCTGGATACGCGAAGACTTTTCGAGCTGGCCGGTCGCCTTCTGGAAGCGCAGGTTGAACTGCTCCTTCTTCAGCTTGGCAAGCTCGTCATTCAATTGATCGGCGCTCATGGCGCGAACGTCTGCGGCTTTCATGGGCTTGATCCTCACTCTGCAATGCGCTGAACGAAGCGCGTCTTGACCGAGAGCTTTGCCGAGCCGAGACGAAGCGCCTCGCGGGCGATCTCCTCGGACACGCCGTCGATCTCGAACATCATACGGCCGGGCTTGACCTTGCAGGCCCAGTACTCGACTGAACCCTTACCCTTACCCATACGCACTTCGGTCGGCTTGGCGGTAACCGGAACGTCGGGGAATACCCGGATCCAGACACGGCCAGCACGCTTCATGTAGCGGGTGATCGCACGACGAGCAGCTTCAATTTCGCGGGCGTTGACGCGGTTCGGCTCAAGAGACTTGAGACCGAACTCGCCGAATGCCAGGTCGAAACCGCCCTTGGCAACACCCTTGATGCGGCCCTTGAACTGCTTGCGGTACTTTGTACGCTTTGGCTGCAACATTTTCTTATTCTCCGAACTTATCTTTCGCCAGCGTCAATCAAGCGTTTTCGCGGCGACGATCGCCACGATCGCCACGATCGCCACGGCTTGCGGGACCCTGAGCATCGCTATCGAGAGCGCGACGCTCGGAGGCCATCGGATCATGCTCAAGGATTTCGCCCTTGAAGATCCAGACCTTGACGCCGCAGATGCCATAAGCGGTTTCGGCTTCAGCCGTGCCGTAGTCGATGTCGGCGCGGAGCGTATGAAGCGGAACGCGACCTTCGCGATACCATTCGGTACGCGCGATTTCGGCACCGCCGAGACGGCCGGCGCAGGTGATCTTGATGCCTTCGGCACCCAGACGCATGGCCGACTGCACGGCGCGCTTCATGGCGCGACGGAACGCGATACGACGCTCCAGCTGCTGGGTGATCGACTGGGCAACGAGCGTTGCGTCGACTTCCGGCTTGCGCACTTCAACAATGTTGAGGTGCGTTTCGGAGTTGGTCATCTCCGAGAGCTTCTTGCGAAGCTTCTCGATGTCTGCGCCCTTCTTGCCGATGATCAGACCCGGACGAGCCGAGTGGATCGTGACGCGGCACTTCTTGTGCGGACGCTCGATGACCACCTTGGCGATACCAGCCTGCTTCAGCTCTTCCATCAGGTAAGCGCGGATCTTCAGATCCTCGTGGAGCAGCTTGCCGTATTCGGCATTGTCGGCGAACCAACGGCTGTCCCAGGTGCGGTTGATGCCGAGACGGAAACCGATCGGATTGATTTTCTGACCCATTATGCGGCCTCCCCATTGGCTTCGACTTCGCGCACAACGATGGTGAGGTGCGAGAACGGCTTTTCGATGCGCGATGCGCGGCCACGGCCACGAGCGTGGAAACGCTTCATGGTGATCGACTTGCCGACATAGGCTTCCGCCACGATCAGCTGGTCGACGTCGAGATCATGGTTGTTCTCGGCGTTTGCGATCGCCGATTCCAGGGTCTTGCGAACCGTGCCGGCGATGCGCTTGCGGGAGAATTCCAAGTCGGCGAGCGCGCGCTCGACCTTCTTGCCGCGGATCAGCGCGGCAACCAGGTTGAGCTTCTGCGGGCTGACGCGGATCGTGCGCGCAACAGCTTGCGCCTCGTTGTCCTTCAGCCGACGTTCGGCTTTTGCCTTGCCCATTGTTACTTCCTCTTCGCCTTCTTGTCCGCACCGTGACCGTAATAGGTCCGGGTCGGAGAGAATTCACCGAACTTGTGTCCGACCATGTCTTCGTTGACGCTGACCGGAACATGCTTGCTGCCGTTGTAGACGCCGAAGGTGAGACCGACGAACTGCGGCAGGATCGTGGAGCGACGGCTCCAGATCTTGATCACTTCGCTACGACCGCCCTCACGAACCTTCTCAGCCTTCTTGAGAAGATAGCCGTCAACAAACGGGCCTTTCCATACTGAACGAGCCATTTCTGACTAACCTCTCTTACTTCTTCTTCAGGTGGCGGGAGCGCATGATGAACTTGTCGGTCGACTTGTTCGAGCGAGTCCGCTTGCCCTTGGTCGGCTTGCCCCACGGCGAAACCGGGTGGCGGCCACCGGAGGTGCGGCCTTCGCCACCACCGTGCGGGTGGTCGACCGGGTTCATGACGACACCGCGGTTGTGCGGGGTCTTGCCACGCCAGCGGGTACGACCGGCCTTACCGTCGTTGATGTTGCCGTGGTCCGGGTTGGAAACGGCGCCGATGGTGGCCAGGCAGGAGCCGGGGACCAGACGCTGTTCGCCGGAGTTCAGGCGAAGGATTGCCATGCCGGCATCGCGGCCGACCAGCTGGACATAGGTGCCTGCAGAGCGAGCGATCTGACCGCCCTTGCCCGGCTTCATTTCGACGTTGTGCACGATCGAGCCGACCGGGATGTACTGCAGCGGCATGGCGTTGCCGGGCTTGACGTCGACAGCCTTCTCGGACGCGATGACCTTGTCACCGGCGGCGAGACGCTGCGGCGCCAGGATGTAGGCCTGCTCGCCGTCGGCATAGCTCACCAGAGCGATGAACGCGGTGCGGTTCGGGTCGTATTCCAGACGCTCGACGGTGCCTTCGACTTCGAACTTGCGACGCTTGAAGTCGACCAGACGATAGGTGCGCTTGTGACCACCGCCGATGAAGCGGGCGGTGATGCGGCCAAGGTTGTTACGGCCACCGCTCTTGGACAGACCTTCCGTCAGCGCCTTGACCGGCTTGCCCTTGTAGAGGCTGGAGCGGTCGACGATGACGAGCTGGCGCTGGCTCGGCGTGATCGGATTGAAATGTTTCAATGCCATTGTTCTTGTTCCCTACCTCAGACGCCCGTCGACACGTCGATGGACTGACCTTCGGCGAGCGTGATGATCGCCTTCTTGACGTCCTTCTGCTTGCCGGCGAAGCCGCGGAAACGCTTTACCTTGCCCTTGCGGACCAGCGTGTTCACAGCGGTGACCTTGACACCGAAGAGCGCTTCGACAGCAGCCTTGATTTCCGGCTTGCTGGCACCCTTGGCGACGTTGAAGACAACCTGGTTCTGTTCGGATACCATGGTCGACTTTTCCGTGATCGACGGAGAGACGATCACATCGTAGTGGCGAAGATCAGTCATTTGAACCGCTCCTCCAGAGCTTCAACCGCAGCCTTGGAAAGCACGAGCTTGCCGCGACGCAGGATGTCGTAAACGTTGATGCCCTGAACCGGCAGAACATCGATGTTCGGGATGTTTGCCGCTGCGAGCTTGAAGTTGCTGTCGATCTCGGCGCCGCCGATGACCAGAGCATTGGTGAGGCCGAGGGTGGCGAAGTTGCCGACCAGAGCCTTGGTCTTGGCTTCGGCAGCCGTCAGCTGATCGACGATGATCAGGTCTTCCGACTTGAGCTTGGCCGAGAGCGCATGACGCAGGGCCAGGGCGCGAACCTTCTTCGGCAGATCATGGGCGTGGCTGCGAACAACCGGGCCATGAGCCTTGCCGCCGCCGCGGAACTGCGGAGCGCGTGCCGAATGGTGACGCGCGCGGCCGGTGCCCTTCTGCTTGTACATCTTGGCGCCGGTGCGGGAAACTTCCGCACGGGTCTTAGTCTTGTGCGTACCCTGGCGCTTGTTGGCGAGCTGGTAGCGGATCATGCGGGCGAGAATGTCCTCGCGCGGATCGAGACCGAAGATCGCATCCGACAGGGAAACCTTGCCGGCGTCTTTGCCCTCGAGGGTCGTGACGTTCAATTCCATGGTGTGGCTCCCTTACTTCGCTGCCGACTTGACGGCGTCGCGCACGATGATCCAGGAACCCTTGGAGCCGGGAACGGCACCCTTCACAAGGATCAGACCGCGATCTTCATCGGTCGAAACGACTTCCAGATTCTGGGTGGTGACGCGGGTCTGGCCCATGTGACCGGCCATGCGCTTGCCCTTCCACACGCGACCCGGATCCTGGTTGGAACCGGTCGAACCGTGCGAACGGTGCGATACCGACACGCCGTGCGTTGCACGCAGGCCGCCGAAGTTATGGCGCTTGATGGCGCCGGCAAAACCCTTACCGATGGTCGTGCCGGTCACGTCGACCAGCTGGCCAGCGGCAAAATGGCCGGCGGTGAGCTGGGTGCCGACGTCGATGAGGTTTTCTTCCGAGACGCGGAACTCGACGAGCTTCGCCTTCGGCTCGACGCTGGCCGCGGCAAAATTGCCGCGCATGGCCTTCGACGTATTCTTGACCTTTGCCTGGCCGGCGCCGAGCTGCACGGCGACATAGCCGTTCTTCTCGGTCGTACGCTGGGCAACGACCTGTACGTTATCCAGACGCAGAACTGTTACGGGGATATGCTCGCCGGCGTCGTTGTAGACGCGGGTCATTCCCACTTTCTGTGCAATCACACCTGAACGCATTGGTTCATTCCTCTTGAGAGTCGCGCCAGGTTCCGAAGAACCCGAAGCTTGCCTCTTTGTTTAAGGATTCCATTCAAGCCCTTCCGGACTATCAGGTTTCCCGTTTCGAGAAGTCGTTGGCAGGTCTTGCCACGTACCTTCCTTGTTATTTCGGCTCTCGCCGGAATCTTTTTCTTAGAGCTTGATCTCGACGTCTACGCCGGCAGCCAGGTCGAGCTTCATCAGAGCGTCAACGGTCTGCGGGGTCGGATCAACGATGTCGAGCAGGCGCTTATGGGTGCGCATCTCGAACTGTTCACGGCTCTTCTTGTCGACGTGGGGCGACCGGTTGACGGTGAACTTTTCAATGCGGGTCGGGAGCGGTACCGGGCCGCGAACGCTTGCACCGGTGCGCTTTGCGGTCGAGACGATCTCCCGCGTAGAGGCATCGAGAACCCGGTGATCAAACGCCTTGAGGCGGATGCGGATATTCTGGCCGTTCATTCGACTTATCCTTGTTTCTTTTCTTGCGTCCCGCATGCGCAGAGACAGTGAATTACGAATTGCTGGCCGGCCCCTGATTTTCAAAAATCACAGGGACACCGCGGGGCGTCCCTGTCACTTATAAAGCATGAGGTGCCCTGCCCGCCCCGATCGCAAGAGCTGATCGGAAAATGCAGCGCAAGAATCGGATGATGCAAATCACCATCCGACTCTGTTCTGGCCGGCGACATACACTGCCGCCGGCAATTCGTCAATCGATTACTCGATGATCGAGGCGACGATGCCGGCGCCGACGGTGCGGCCGCCTTCGCGGATGGCGAAGCGCAGCTTTTCTTCCATGGCGATCGGCACGATCAGTTCGACTTCAACCGTGACGTTGTCGCCCGGCATGACCATTTCCGTGCCTTCCGGAAGCGAGACGATGCCCGTCACGTCGGTGGTGCGGAAGTAGAACTGCGGACGGTAGTTGGTGAAGAACGGCGTATGACGGCCGCCTTCTTCCTTCGTCAGGATGTAGGCTTCGGCCATGAACTTCTTGTGCGGCTTGACCGAACCCGGCTTGCACAGGATCTGACCACGCTCGACGCCGTCACGGGCAACGCCGCGGATCAGAGCGCCGATGTTGTCGCCGGCCTGGCCCTGGTCGAGCAGCTTGCGGAACATTTCAACGCCGGTCACCGTCGTCTTGGTGGTCGGACGAATGCCGACGATCTCGACTTCTTCGCCGACCTTGACGATGCCACGCTCGACGCGGCCGGTCACGACCGTGCCACGGCCCGAGATCGAGAACACGTCTTCGATCGGCATCAGGAAGGGCTGGTCGATCGGACGCTCAGGCGTCGGGATGTAGGCGTCAACAGCGGCCATCAGCTCGCGAACGGCATCTTCGCCGATCGTCTTGTTGCTGTCTTCGAGAGCAGCCAGAGCCGAACCCTTGATGATCGGGATTTCGTCGCCCGGGAAGTCGTAGGACGACAGGAGTTCACGCATTTCCAGCTCGACGAGCTCGAGCAGCTCGGCGTCGTCAACCTGGTCGACCTTGTTGAGGAACACGACGATTGCCGGAACGCCGACCTGACGGGCGAGCAGGATGTGCTCGCGGGTCTGCGGCATCGGGCCGTCGGCAGCCGAGCAAACCAGGATCGCGCCGTCCATCTGGGCAGCACCGGTGATCATGTTCTTGACGTAGTCGGCGTGGCCGGGGCAGTCGACGTGCGCGTAGTGGCGGTTCGCCGTCTCATATTCGACGTGCGCCGTCGAAATGGTGATGCCGCGCGCCTTTTCTTCCGGTGCCGCGTCGATCTGGTCATAGGCCTTGAATTCACCGAAGTACTTGGTGATCGCTGCCGTCAGGGACGTCTTGCCATGGTCGACGTGGCCGATCGTACCGATGTTGACGTGCGGCTTATTGCGCTCAAACTTACTCTTTGCCATTT
>Ga0209643_1000999_pt1 | contig 32595 bp, 30 predicted proteins | sample AutmiccBRH37_all_FD_187383 | JGI IMG/M metagenome (GOLD analysis project Ga0209643, IMG submission 187383) | Deep subsurface microbial communities from Mt. Terri, Switzerland - Autotrophic microbial communities BRH/37_all (SPAdes) (version 2) | ecosystem: Environmental > Aquatic > Deep...
ATCAATGAGCGGATAGCGAAACTGGCGCGTCGCCGAACGCTCGGGAAAGCTGGCTTCGCAAAAAGCCGAACCAAACCCCACTGACCGGATGCTGAAGACCCATCCGCGGCCTACGCCGGATGCTTACATTTCAATTAGTTATGCAGATTTTGCACGCGGCGTGCGCTTCGTCCGCTTTTGAAGGGAGTAAACATTATATAGCGGTGTCCGTGATATAATTTTTCCTCTTGCGCTTCAAAAGTGATTTCGATACATACTCGATATCACTTTTGGAGATCGACATGTTTCTCACTCGTCACGCAGAAGCGCGCCAACGCCAACGATCCATACCCAGCTACGTCATTGCCGCCACCTATGCCTTCGGCACCGACCGCAGCGTGCGGGATTCCGGCACGTCCTACACGCTCGACCGCGAGGCGATTGAACTGGCTCAGGAGAGCTATCCGGAAACCATCTGGAAGACGCTCAGCAAGTATCTCGGCGTCTATCTGATCATTGGCGACGAGGGGAAAATCGTCACCGTCGCACGCGGCCGCTGCCGCCCAACCCACCACTGATTTTTCGCACCAACAGGAGTAAGCCACCTTGGCTCAAGACCTTTCCATCGCAACTGAATTCATGGCCAAAATCTCTCGTTTCGGCTCTATCGATCCACTCGCAGACGGTGATCTGACGCTCGTTGAGGACGGCCCCGTTCGCCTCGCCTATGCACCTTTTGATCACGTCACGACCAACGCAAAGCTGGTCATTGTCGGCATTACCCCTGGCCTGTCGCAGGCCACTGTGGCACTTGCCGCCGCACGGCAGCATCTGGACAGTGGCGCCGACCTTGAAGAGGCCTTGCGCCGCGCCAAGCTCACCGCCAGCTTTAGCGGCACGTTGCGGAGCAATCTCGTGGCCATGCTGGATTCGATCGGTGTCCATGGCCTCTTTGATCTGAAGACGACAGCGGACCTGTTCGCTCCCGGCGCGGAGCATGTGCATTTCACATCGGCCCTGCGATACCCGGTTTTCGTCAACGGCAAGAACTACAACGGCACGCCGGACATGCTGAGGACGCCGGTTCTGCGTCAGATGATCGACACGCATCTCGCCGAAGAGGCCGCCATGCTGCCGCAGGCACTGTGGCTGCCGCTTGGTCCGAAGGCAGAGATGGCCCTCCAGCATCTCGCCGCCGGGGGACTACTCGAGAAGTCACGCATTCTTGCTGGACTTCCGCATCCGAGCGGGGCCAATGGCGAGCGGATTGCCGTGTTCCTCGGCAAGAAGGATGCCGATCAGGCGTCGCGACAGACGAGACCGGCACCGCTGCTTGCAGCCTACAAGACCCTGCGCAATCAGATTTCCACCTTGAAAGGACGCTGACATGGCCAAGCAAAAGCAGACACGTGAGGACCGTGCGCCCTTCAGCCGGGACGAGATTATCCGGGAAATCCGGCTGGCGGCACTCGGAATGGCCTCTCACATCGCCATCTGGGGCCATCGCCAAGAATCGATGAACGTGGCTTCGCATTATCTGGGGGTCGAGCTGGAGGGTTATGACTACATAGGTGACGGGCACCCGGAACTCGACACAATCCCGATAGAGGAGCATTATCTCTACACGGTTGTGATGGACGCTTACAACCATGCGTACCAGTGCGGCGACATCCTCAACGATACGTTCAGTGTCGATGAACGAATGTTTGAGGTGGGTGGCATTCTCACCGGCTTTCCAAAGGCGGACTTCAATGGCGAGCCCACGCCTCTCGATGAACTGAACCCGCAAAAGCTGCGGCAGGTTCTGGAGACTTTCCTTGCTCGCTACGCTCTCGACACTGGCGACAACCTCACGGTCCCGCAGCTGGCACTACTCGCCGACATGGGCGAAGCTGCGGTGAGAACTTCACTCAGCGCAGAGGGCATCAGGACAATCTCCGGCCAGAAAGGGGAAAAGAACCAGGTTCCCCATGCCGATGCTCTTGCATGGCTATCCGGTCGCCGGAACTTCGTGCCGACGAGACGTCAACCTGGGGTGCAGGGGAATACTGGCGAACTGGTCTCAAGCCTTTTTTCCGCTGACAGCCTGACTTTTCAAATCGCCCTTCAAAAGGCGATCTCCGCCAACAGCACAACGGAAGAGGAATTGGCGAAGGCGGCCGGAGTTTCCTCGATCTGGATTAACGAACTCCACGACGAGGGTAAGCGTCCAGAGATAGATGTTGACGGATTGCAGAAGCTGGCTGTGGCTCTTCAAGCGCCCGTTCCGCTCTTCGTTGGAAAAGCCGTAACCGCCTTGCTCGAGCGCAGATCGAAACCGGCAGCAAGCCAACACAACGCCGCGAACTGACCGAAAACGGCCATGGATGCGGAAATAATTTCCGCATCGACACAACTTTCGACCTTCATTCCTCGACGAAGAAATCCTCATCCAGTCGCTTCACCTCCACGGTGCGGGCAACGCGAACGCCCACGCCATGCTCGACCATTAGGTCGGCGAGGCGGTCACCATCGATGAGAACAATGCGCTGAGGCAAGTGGCGAACGAACTCGATGGCGGGGGTGGAGAATGTAGAGGTGGTGACGAAGACGCCCTTGGCGGCACCGACGCCGACGAGGCTGCCGAGAAAGCCCTGCACTTCTGGCCGGCCGACGCTGACATGCGAGGCGTAGCGTTTGGCCTGCACATAAATACGGTCGAGGCCGAGGCGGTCCTCGTCGATTACACCATCGATGCCGCTATCGCCGGATTTTCCCAGACGCCGAGCGGCGTTCTCGTGGCTGCCGCCATACCCCATGCCGACGAGAAGATCGACGATGGCGCGCTCGAAGAAGGCTGGGCTCTGCGCCAGAATGCGTTGCAGCAGGTCCGCCTTTAGGGCCTGGTGCAGCACGGCCTGCGCAGCATCGATCTGTTCTTCCGGCGTCGCGGAAGTCGTTGCATCGATGGTTTCGCCAGCACCTCCTGACCCCACATTTCCGCTGCCGGCACCCGATGTGCTGGAGGCATAGAACTCGGCAAAGGCGGGATACGTTTTCAGCGTATCGACATTGATGCTGGCGGGATTGGTGGCCAGCAGGGCCCTGCCGGCCGGGCTTGCTACGAAGCGGCCGCGCGCCGGGCTGTCGATCAGGCCGGCTCTGGTCATGTAGAATTTTGCCCAGTGGATGCGGTTGTGGAATATGCGCTGGCGACCGCTCGGCAGCATTTCCTCTCGCTCTGCCACCGACAAACCAAGCTGGTCGGCCAGCTTTTCCGCCGCATCCGGCACACGGGTTTCGCCGTCGGCGGCCAACCGCAGGACAGGAAGCATCAGAGATTGATAATCCGGGATTGCCATTGATCTCCACCCAGTTCTCAAGACGAAGCAGTTTTTTTGCTGATTAGACCCGTTGCCCTAACACACCCAGAATCCAACCTTCGACACCGGCAACCACCCTTTCCTGGTCCGAAAGCCTTGGCTGCAGCATATGGTCAAGCGTTCCGTCTTGGTCTGCCTGCGATAGCTTGGCTGCGACAGAATAGGCATCGTGCTGGTCGCCGGTTCGGTCGCCCATTGCAAATTCGCGAGACCAGAGCGCGGGATAGACTTCAACGATGGCCGAGCGGCCAGCGGGAATGACCCAGTCGTCGAAGGGCCAGAAATGTACCTGCTCACCGAGCTGCTTGCGGATGAATAGGAGCCAGGGGATGCCGGAATGGGTGGACTTGGCGACCGATCCCTGTACGTCGAAATGGAAAACAGACTTGGCTCCCCGCGCCCGCTCCTCGGTCAGACGTCGCCACTTGGCATTACCGCTGCGAGCCGCTCCATTGCCGAGCGCGCCGTAGCGGACAAAGTCGACATAGGCGTGATCGTCATCGGTCGGCCAATGGCGCTGGAAATCCTCGAGAAATCTCGGCCAATCCGGCAGAAGACCATGCGTTTCGAAGTAGCGAAGCGGGAATGAGAAGGCGTGATCGATCCCGACGATGGTAGGGACGTCATCCCGGAGCGTGACGACGAGCCACTCGGCGAGCCCGCACCTCGTCCAATATTTCTTGTTCGAGAGAGGTGGCAGAACCTCTACCGGTGGCTCTCCCCCTGATGCCATGTAGACACGCAGCCCTTTCAGGCTGGACCTCGGGGTTTCCGCGCCGGAATAGTCGATGCCGATGTGACGGGCGAACTGGGGCACAATCAATTCCGATTTAGACCATATTCGCCGCGTGTAAGCAGAATCCGTTTCCAGAACGTCTCCCGATCGATGATCGTTGAGTCTGGTGTCAAAACCGGACGGTGCTCAAGCAAAGAGAATCTGAACGCCTTCCGACAATATTCAAGCGTGGGGTCACTGACCAAGTTTCGAAGCTCGACATTGCCCCCGTGGCCGGACGTGGCATATCCGACCCAACGCGACCAGATGCCGTGCTCACCATAGGCCGAACCCACATAACGCTTTCCGGTATTCACATCAGAAATAAGATAGATGCCCTTCACGCTCGAGAGCGCGGCCTTCCAATCCGGTCGAGCGTTTCGGACTAGGGCTTCAAGCTCGGCGAAGGAAAGATCGATATTCTCGAAACCTGGGAACGAACGGCCTGAATATGGTTCTCTTAGAATTTCTTGAACCACGAAGCCGGAATAGTGGTGTTCCAGCTTCACACGCGTGGATCGCTCCCGATACGGCGAGCCAATTTTCAATCGCCCTATGAAACCTGCGCCTTGTCGCGTCAGCTTCACTTCGTAGCGATCTTCATGTCTATGCAAGACCTCGTAGACACCGCCGAACAGCCAAGTATCCGGTTGGTGATAGAACTGCATCAGAGAAAATATGAAGGGACGATTGAAGTCATCACGTCCCGGTCTGTATTCCTGCCACTGCTGCCACTCGTCTCTATCTCTCACCCAGACATCGAGAGGCTGGCTCACCTTATCCCAGCGGGCAAAGTGAAGCTTGTACTCTTCGGGTCTCGGCAGCGACCATATATCACTAAGCAGTATCGTCATGATTAGTCCTCCAGCCCACGAACCACATTCAGCAATCGCCGGAATTCTTCATTGTCGGTATCGCCCTTCCAGAAGTTGATGAACTGGCAGACGACCTGGAGATTGCCCTCCTCGTAGTGGCCGTTGCTATCTTTCCGGTCGAGGGACGGCAGGAGGTTCTTATCGTGGTGCTGTCCTTGAAATTGTAATGGAATGCCCGTCAGTGCGCATCTGTTGTCCTGTTGCGCCAAAAGCTGACGGATCAAAGCTTCAAGCTGCTGCGACGTCATACGCAGCTCTTTGTTTTTCAGGACACGCTGAACAAGCTGTCCGTTAGCGTTCTTGACCGTGTTCTCGACGGACATCCGCATTGCCACGATGGATTTTTCGAGCGCACCCAGGACCCGTCCGTCATCCTTCGAACCGGCCGCGGGCGTTAAATCACCTTCGGCCTCCATCGCGATCAATGTCGAAAAAACCCAACAGAAGGAATGCGCGTCGATCAGGCGAACAGACTTCAAGCCTGCTTCTTGGGCAATCAGCGGTCGCATCTGCTGAAGCAGGTCGAGAAAGGTGCGGTAATTTTCCCAGCTGCACTGCCGTAGCGTGGAGAAGTTGATTCCCATTTCCCGGAACAGCCGGTCAAAGCCGGTTGGCTGGATCGGCATAAAGCGATCCATATCCTTCAGAAAATACAGGTAGGCCAGCAGGGGGTATTTTCCGCCCGTGATGGTGCTCAGTTCCTCGAAGAGCTCGCCCTCATCTCCGCCACCGACATAAAGCGCATAGAGCAGTCGCTCGATTTCCTTGCGCAGTTTCGGGTTCGTCTGCGCCTCGATGAACACATGGTGATTGCGGTTGGCGTGGCCATAGCGGTTCTGCCAAAAGACGAGATTGTTCGTCAGGTTGCGGCGATTGTCCTGGATTTCGATGGCGTCGATCACATGGCGAATGATCGTGCCAGAACCTATGCCAGCTTCGGTCCACGTGTCCAAGGCCAGGGTCGTCAAGGCATAGTCTCTGAGCTTCGGCTTGTAATCTTCCCAGCTCGCCGCCAATCCCTCTTCAAAATTGGTGAAGGGATGTCCTTTGGTTCGAGCGGTGACGAGCCGCTGGAAGCGCTGGTACAGGGCGCTGAAATTTGCCGAGAACTTTGATTCAAGGGCATCGCCCGATGACTGCCCTGCCCCTGTGGTGGAACCTGCAAACCAATCGAGAAATCGGTTGAGCCCGCCTTCTGTCGCGATCTCCACCCGAAGAGCTGACGAGGTGTTTAATGGGGCGAATTGTCCGTTCAGATCGTCGTTCTTGGCCGAGGTCGGCATGAGAACAACGCCATCGATTTTCGGTGGAGCGGGAGGCAAAAACCAAAGTCGCGTCTCGCTAGCCGTGCGGTGGAGCGCCAGCACCTTCCCCGTCGCCGTCGTAAAGCCGAGAACATACTTGACTTCTTTTCCCGGCTCGCCGAACCGAGCGCGAAGAATTCTCTCTGCCGTTGGGATCGGCACACTCACTCCGCAGCCTCCTGCAGTGCCTCAGCATCCACCGGTGCCAGCGCCTCGGCCAGCAGCGCGCCGAGCAGTTTTTTCCGCGTCTTGTCGGCACTGGTCAGGCTGGTTTCCAGCTGGTCGCAGAGCGCCATAAGTTCATCGACCTTGGCGGCGATGCGGTATTGCTCGACGAGCGGTGGGAGGGGGACCTGTATCTCACGTAAAGTCCCGAGATTGAGCCCTTTGTACGCAATGCCGCGAATGTTGCTTGTCACCTTCTCCCAGAAATAAGGGGACAGCATCAGGTATACAAAAAACTCTGAGCAGAGGCTCGGATCAACTGGGACGACAGCTACCTCACGTGCCACATTGAATCCAGAAAGCTTCTCCGGAACAAGCGCAACACCTCCCAAGGTGCCCCGGACATTTATTAGAACCTCACCTCCGATCAGTCTCGTGCGAGCATACTCACGTTCAATCTCTTCGGATACCTTCCGCACGCCCGACAGATCGATGTAACCCGGGCGCACATCACTGCAGCGCAGCGTCGGAACTCCCCCACTTTTTGGTTCATCACCCAGCTTAATGACGCCGTACGAAATCTCTCGCGTTGGGGAAAGAACATCTTGGACCGTCGTCCATATCCATCCTTCGGGAACAGCAAATGAAGGATCAGCCGTTGTTTTGTCTGTAACACTTCCCAAGGAAAATCTCTTAAACAACTCCGACGCCGGCTCATCTGCCGGGTCCTGCGGCACGAGTTTGCCGCGGACGGCGAGGTTGAGGATGGTCTGGCGCAGTTGCTTGATCTGGTCCGGCCGGGCGGTGAGTGCCGGCAGGGCAGCGAGTGCGAAGCGGACGTCGTCGCGGAAGGTTTCCGGGTCGGGGGTGTTGAGGCGCGCAAGGCTTGCCGCCGCCAGCCGGTCCCGCTTCATCTCCCGCTCCGTTCGCGCCGCTTCCAGCTCGTCGCACAACGCCATTAGTTCATCGACCTTGGCGACGATGCGGTGTTGTTCGGCGAGGGGTGGAAGCGGGATAAGTAGCGCCTCCAACTTACCTTTTGTTATGTGTTGCAAACCAACGCCGCCATGAGCTTTTGCAATCATCTCATCCAGCCGACCATTTATCGCTAAACGGAGAAAATCTGCGATAAAAGCATTGGTTTTGAAATCACAGCGAAAGATATGCTGGTTCAAGACCGCAGGTCCTCGGTCCCAAATGAAAGCTCCAAATGATGTCCCCGGCGTTCCAGACCAGCTTATCAAAAACGACCCCGTGTCGATGAGGGACCGCTCTTTTGCCATCTCGGGCTTGCAGAAGTTAAATGCCGCATCGCGCTTGTTCAGATTCTGAATCCTGACAATGCGCAGTCCTTCAGTTGTCCAATCAGTTGGCTTGAACGCCATGCCGTTGAGAAGATCGAGCTGATCGCCAATCCGTATCCATTCCCAGTTATCGGGCAGTTCAAACGGTGCAGCCTGAGAATTTGAATTCTTATGGCGGAGCTCAGCTTCCTCCATATGGTCCTGCGGCACGAGCTTGCCCCGCACCGCCAGATCGAGAATGAACCGCCGCAGCCGGACAATCGCATCCGGGGCATCGGCAATCTGTTCGTAGTGCTGCAACAGGCGCTCAGTGTTCATCGGGCCAGCGCCTCGGCCAGAATGCTCTTCAACTGGTCGCGCAGGCGGGCCGCGTTCGTCTCGGCCGCCGTCAGCTCTTCCAGCAGGGTCTCCGGGTCGCCATGATCATCGGCCACCGTATGCGGATTCTTGAAGTCCAGATTATAGCCGCGCGCCTTCACCTCTTCCAGGGTCACGCGCCAGGCCTGCGGGCCTTCCTCGCGGCCCTTGCGCTCCTTGCCGCCCCACCAGTCGACGCAATCCTGCAGATGCTCCTGTCGGATCGGCTTGGTCGTGGAATAGGCCTTCTGGCCCTCCGGCACGCGGTGTTCCCAATACCAGATGTCCTTGGTCGGCGTGCCCTTCTCGAAGAACAGCAGATTGGTGCCGATCGAGGCATAGGGCTTGAAGACGGAATTGGGCAGGCGCACGATGGTGTGAAGGTTGCACTCCTCCAGCAGATGTTCCTTCAGCCGCGTCTTGATGCCTTCGCCAAACAGCGAGCCATCCGGCAGGACGACGGCGGCGCGGCCGCCATCCCTCAACAGGCGCACGATCAGCGCCAGAAACAGGTCTGCGGTTTCCTTGGTGCGGAAGGTCGGAAAATTGTTTTCGATGCCGTCTTCCTCGCGCCCGCCAAAGGGCGGGTTGGTGAGCACGATATCGACGCGCTCATCCTTGCCCCAGGAAATCAGCGGGCGGGCGAGCGTGTTATCGTGGCGTACGAAGCTCGGGTCCTCGATGCCATGCAACAGCATGTTGGTGACGCAGAGCATATGCGGCAGCGGCTTCTTTTCCACAGCGCGTAGGCCGGCCTGCATCTTCTCGCGGCTCTCCGGCGTGCGCACATGGTTCTTCTCCATGTGGCGGATGGCGCAGGTCAGAAAGCCGCCGGTGCCGCAGGCGGGGTCGAACAGCGTTTCGCCGGGCTTCGGGTCGATGCGCTCAACCATGAAGGAGGTAAGCGCGCGTGGGGTGTAATATTCACCCGCATTGCCGGCCGATTGCAGGTCGTTCAAAATCTGTTCGTAGATTTCGCCAAAATGCTGGCGCTCCGTCAGGCTGTTGAAATCCACATCGCTGATCTTGTTGACCACCTGGCGGATCAACTGGCCTGATTTCATGTAGTTATAGGCATCCTCGAAGAGATCGCGCACCACGCGGCGGCGATCGCCCGGCTTTGCCGAGACCGGCACCGTCTTCAGCGCCGGGAACAGCTCCATGTTGACGAAGTTCAGCAGTGCCTCGCCGGTTATGCCTTCCGGGTCTGCCGCCCAGTTGCGCCACTGAAATTTCTCCGGGATTGGCGAGACATAATTGTCGTGCGTCAGCTCCAGTTCCTGATCCTGATCGTCCATGATCTTCAGGAAGAACATCCAGCAGAGCTGGCTGATGCGCTGGGCATCGCCATCGACGCCGGCATCTTGGCGCATGATATCCTGGATGGATTTGACGGTGTTACGGACTGACATGGGGCTGCTTCATTCTGTCGTTGGAGGCAAAGGGCACACGGGAGGGTGTAGCCTCACGAGGCATCCTCGTAAATTGCGTTCTGCATGGCATGGACCGCCTGTTCAAATGCGGCTTTACCACCGAAGGCGCGGACAAGTTCGATAGCGGTGCCGAGCGTGTTGGCCGGGGGTATCTTGAGCACGTTGGTATCGTCGAGGTTCAAGACGCCCTCATCGGCATATTTGGACAAGAGCACATCCAGCACGGCGCGCGCCTTGCCTTCATAGCGGGCAAAGACGTCGCGCTTTTTCACGTTGTCGGCACGCTCCTGCCGCGTCAGCGGCTTGCGGTCAAAGGCGATATGGCAAACGAGATCGAAGGGATCGAGGTCGATGCCGAGCTCGTTGGCGATCACATCCAGCGGCAGGCCTTCTGCCGCCAGTTCCTTGACCAGCGCATCCTTGCGCTCCTCCGCTTTCCAGCGCTTGAGGAAATCATCCAGGCTGGTGAAATGCCGAAGCAGCGGTGACAAGCTTGCCGCTGGCATCCAGGTATTCGACACGCTCGGCGATGACCTTTGCGCTGATACCATCGACATAGACTTTCTTCTGGCGTTCGCCGCCGCCGGGCGGAAAGGTCACCTCCTCGCCACCGGTGGTCGGCGGCTCTGCCGTATATTCGTCCTGCTCATTGTCTTCAAAGGCGGGCGGCTCATCATCTGGCGGCGTGATGGGATCGTCCTCGCCCGCCACGTATATCTGCACCGGATCACCATCGAATTCAGGATCGGCGAAGTGGTTCGTCGCGCCACGGAAATCCATGACGGTGAAATAGAACTTCTGCGTATCCTCATGCACCCGCGTGCCACGCCCGACGATCTGCTTGAACTCGGTCATGGAGCCGACGGGGCGATCCAACACGATGAGGCGGCAGGTCTGAGCATCGACGCCGGTGGAGAGCAGCCGCGAAGTGGTGACAATCACCGGGTAGCGCGATTCCGGATCGATGAAATTGCCGATCTGCGCCTGGCCAAGCGTGTCGCTGCCGGTGATGCGCATGACGTATCGGGCGTTTTCATCGCAAAGGTCCTTGTTGTCGTTGATGAGCGCCTGACGCATGCGGGCAGCGTGTTCCTCGTCAACGCAAAAGACGATGGTCTTCTGGTAGCGGTCGCCGCTCTCCTTGAGAAACTCGGTCACCTTGGCGGACACCAGCTTGGTGCGGTCATCCAGGACCAGAGTGCGGTCGAAATCCTTGGCGTTGTAGACGCGATCCTCGACCTCCTCGCCGTCGCGGTCCAGCTGGCCCTTTTCCGGTCGATAGCCTTCGACATCACGGTCGATGTGGACCTTGATCACCTTGTAGGGTGCAAGGAAGCCGTCGCTGATGCCTTGCTTCAGGGAGTAGGTGAACACCGGTTCGCCGAAATAGGCGGTGTTTGACACGTACTCGGTTTCCTTCGGCGTCGCCGTCAAACCGATCTGGCTGGCAGCGGAGAAATATTCGAGGATTTCACGCCAGGCAGAATCCTCAGCCGCGCTGCCGCGATGACATTCGTCGATGACAATCAGGTCGAAGAAATCAGGCGAGAACTCGCGGAAGAGTTTCTGGCGTTCCTCGGGGCCGGTGATGGCCTGATAGAGCCCAAGATAGATTTCGAACGAGGAGTCGATGCGACGTTTACGATCCAGCGCCAGCGGCACGGACTCTTCCGTTCCGTCCGGGCGCTCGATCGTTTTTGACTTGGTAGAGAGCTTGGCCATTGCGCCGCCGAAAGGGCGGAAGTCGTTGACCATGGTCTGGTCGATCAGCACGTTGCGATCAGCCAGGAACAGGATGCGCTTTTTGCGCTTGGCCTTCCACAGACGCCAGATGATCTGGAATGCGGTGTAGGTCTTGCCCGTACCGGTCGCCATGACCAGCAGGACGCGATCCTGCCCCTTGGCGATGGCCTCGATGGCCGCGTTGACGGCGTTCACCTGATAATAGCGCGGAGCCTTGCCGCTGCCGTCATCGTAATAGTCCTGGAGCACAAGCTCTTCGGCAGAGGTATCCAGGCCTTTCCATCGACTGTAGAGCCGCCAAAGGTCATCCGGAGACGGGAACTGGTCGAGGCGGAGGTTTTCCTCTTTTACGTCCCTCAGGCCGGTACGATCGTGAAATACGAAGCTGTCGCCATTCGAGGCAAAGACGAAGGGGATCGCCAGCGTCTCGGCATAGTCCAGCCCCTGCTGCAGACCATCACCGACCGCATGAGTGTTGTCTTTGGCTTCGATGAGGGCGATCGGAATATTGGGCTTGTAGTAGAGGACGACGTCCGCCTTTTTGGCATTGCCACGGGCGACGAGCTTACCGCGGACTGTGATGCGGCCCTTGGTGAAGAAGACCTCTTCCCGGACCTGCAGCATCATATCCCAACCGGCCTGCATGACGGCAGGCAAGATGAACTTCGTGCAGATATCGCGTTCCGTCAAAGAGCGCTTGTCCATCCGGATGCCGTTCCCCCACAATCCCATTGAATACACAATATGAATAGTGTTCGCAGCGTCAATGCAACCCTGTGGGTTCAGGCTCATCGTGTCCCGCCGTCCGAAGAGACGCGAACTCGAGCTCCTTGCGACCGAACCACAGCTTGATCAGGCGGAGGGAAGGAACGGACCTTCATCACCAGCCCCCAGATGACGTACCTCGATCGGTCATCTTTACGCATGGAATGCGCGGCGGAAAGTTACCACTACGGCGCTTGTTAGCTGGCTACTTCTTGTCCAGCGCCATCTGCAAGATCTTGCGGACCAAATCCTGCGTGTCGATGCTGACACGCTCGGCGAGTTCACCAATGTCGCGAGCGCCCGGGTTTCGCTGCTTGTCACGCATCTTGCGGAACAATTCCTGCTTCGCGTCAGGCTCGACATCACCGTAGTACTTGGAGGTCGTGCTGACCTGCTCATGACCAAGGTTCTGGCTGAGCGCCTTCATGTCTCGCAAGGATGAGGCCCATTCATCGCAGAGTTTTGCGACGGTGGAGCGGATTGCATGCGGCTTGAAGTAGGGAACACCAGCGGCGGCGGCCGCCTTTCGAAGGACCTGGCGCACGGGTGCCGCTGTAGTCAGGAATTCAAGCTCGATGCTTTGCAGCCCCATCCACGGCTTGAATGGTGCCGTTGGAAAGAGAGGATCATCCTCTCCGGCGCCCATTCCTTTCAGCTCTTTGAGCCAGTCGATGACAATGCGTTCGATGTCGTCTCCGACCGGAAACCAGTCGACGATGCTCGTCTTGCTGAACTTCGTCTTCACCTCGCGTGCATCCTGGAAGATTTGTTTGTGATCGATGTCGACATGCTTCACGCGGAGCGAGATCAGCGCACCATCGCGGACACCAAACAGGAAAAGGGCCGCCAACATGGCCCGATCCCTCCGTCGTGCCGGTGAATTGTCCGGCATCGCCTTTAGCATCAGCCGCAATTGCTCTGCACTCGGGACGAACTTTTGTGCTGCAGCTCCAGCAAGCTCGACCAGATGCCGTGGGGAGTTGAAATGATTGTAGAGCTGAGCGGTGATCGATCTCCTGTAGCCGTCCTGGACCGAAAGCCACGTGAAGAAGGCTTTCAGGTTCCCGAACGTGTGCACGATGGTCGAGGCTGACAGGCCCTCCTTGCCGGACTTGTCTGCCCGGCCAATGAGCTCATCCTTGAAGTCCTCGATCATCTTGCGGGTCACTGACCGGAAGTCGACCGATCCCGTGTGCTCCTCGAACTGCCAGATATGGCGCAGGATGTCGTTGATGGTTTTCGGGTGGAACCCTTTGCCGTGCCTCAGCTCACCCTGGTACAGGTAGACGACGGAAGCGTTGGTCTCGATGGCATGCATATTCACGTCTTTCAGGTAGTTGCGATCAAGCGAGATCGCGTGGGTTTGCATTACCAAAGGCGAACCTTCGGTCTGGGGCAGTTTTCTGGTTGGGCATGCTCCATGAGCTGGGAACGGATTGAGTGCTGAGGCGGCCCCGGAGTCGAGGCGGCCCGATTTGCACAAACCCGGAGGGGACTAGAGGAACATATTAGTCGGGAGTCTGGAGTCCGGGATTGGCTTCGCGAATCTGCTGGAGCGTCTCCAGCTCTTCGCTGCAAACGTACCTGTTCGCCCTCGCTCCGGTATCCGGGCACGTCCTCGAGACACGAAAAATCCCGCCAGTGCGACCGGGCGAAACTGCGATTTCGCCTTCGAGCAGTGAATGAGAACGCTTGCAGGCGAAGCAGTTGACCAGGAATTGGCCAAGTGGCTCTCCTGCAGCCTTTTCCCTCCGCCGACCGTGGAAAGCATTGAGGTCCGAGCCGCGAAACAGACGCGGCTCGGCATCGATGAAAGCCAGGCCATCGGCAATCCAGTTGGTCAAGTTATTGCGTGAGATTTCATAGAGCTTGATGACATCATCGCTCGAATAGAGCTGATGGATCCTGGCCTTTCGGTCGCTGTGGAGATTGCAGCGCTTCTTGCGGGGAGCACTCGCGGCGGTCATCGGCTGACCTCCTGGCGTCGAACCTCGTAGGCCAGAATGTCAGTCATACGCCAACGGGTAGACCCGTTCAGGATCTTGATCGGTTTGGGAAAATCTGGATTCTGCTTGGTGTGACGCCACACGGTCTGGATGCTGATCGCATAGCGGCGCGCCACGTCCTGGACGGAAAGATAGCGTTCTTCTGCCTGAGGCATTCCTCCGACGCTTGCATTGCGCACTCGGCGTCGCTCGGACGGCACAGGGGTCACAGGCTTTGCGGAGTTAGCGGCGTCGAGAATTGCCACATTGATGGCTGCTTCAGGCGAAGCAGAGCTGCTCGGCGCTGCATCGCTTGATGCGCCTTCTTCATCTTTGTCAGGGGAGGAAAATAGACCTAATTGCGGATTTGTAGACATGCGAGTCCCTTTCTAGGACCCTGCACGTCTTGCGCAGTGGTGCTGTGTGATGAATGAACCTCAGGTAACGGATATCCGTATCAATTTGCAATAGGGGGTTTGCCGATTTTTCTGGCTGAGAACGCAAAAAAATTAGGCCAAATCTTCGTGGCGGGCTGACTGGCGGGCCACAATGGAGTCAGTAGAAATAATCAATAAAAATCAGATATTTACGCTTGGGAATGGCGGAGAGGGTGGGATTCGAACCCACGATACGGTTGCCCGTATGCCGCATTTCGAGTGCGGTGCTTTCGACCACTCAGCCACCTCTCCGCTTTGCTGGTCGGCGCAACTTGTGCGCGGGCTGTCTCTTAGCGGGCAAATGTCGGGCTTGCAAGGGCGAAAATCCAACTATCTCGAGCTTTCATCTTGACAGTTTTTGGCCCGTCACGTATGCGAGCCGTGAATTAGACATGGGCCAACTGTGTCCTGATTTCTCCGCCCCGGCGGAAATTCCACCGGCAGGCGCCGCGATCGTTTAGATTTCAGGGCCTGCTTCCCTATCGACTGACAAGAAGACGGCCGTCTGGTTGCCAGGCAGAGCCGGAAACGAACATGAAAGGATAACCAATGTTCGCAGTCATCAAGACCGGCGGTAAGCAGTACCGCGTAAGCGCCAACGACGTGCTGACCATCGAAAAGCTGGAAGCCGAAGCAGGTGCGACTATCGAATTCACTGAAGTTCTCATGGTCGGCGTTGGTGCCGATGCCAAGATCGGCCTGCCCTTCGTGGCCGGCGCATCGGTCAAGGCGGAAGTCGTCGAGCAGAACCGTGGCAAGAAGGTGATCGCGTTCAAGAAGCGCCGTCGCCAGAATTCCAAGCGTTCGCGCGGCCATCGCCAGCACCACACCGTCGTTCGCATCACCGACATCGTCGCTGCGTAACGGTCAACGAGACAACAGGTTTAAAGGAGAAATCCAATGGCACACAAAAAAGCTGGCGGTTCGTCGCGCAACGGTCGCGATTCGAATTCCAAGCGCCTTGGCGTGAAGAAGTTCGGCGGCGAAGCCGTCATTCCGGGCAACATCATCGTTCGTCAGCGCGGCACCCAGTGGCATCCGGACGCCAATGTCGGCATGGGCAAGGATCATACCGTATTTTCGCTCATTGAAGGCAATGTCGCTTACCGTACCAAGGCCAATGGCAAGGTATACGTGTCGGTGATGCCGAAAGCGGCCGAAGCAGCGGAATAAAGCCGGTACGCTCTAAACAGCCGGCGTCTCATCGACCCGGCTGGCCGTACCAGGTTCAGTCTAGAAAACAGGGGAGATGGGGCGCCATCTCCCCTTTTTCTTATGCCTTTTTTCAACCAGAAGGAGACTGAACCATGCAGATCGAACTATCGAGGGTCGACCCGTCGCGGTCACCCCAGGACCGGTTGAGGCCGGATCGGTTACGGAGCGATTGCCCCGTCTTGCTGTCGCAGAGGCTCGTCATGCGCGCGCCCCACGAGGAAGACATCGACGCCCTTGCCCATCTCGCCAACAACGCCGCCGTTGCCACCATGGTATCGCGCATGCCGCACCCCTACACGGCACGCGATGCGGCCGATTTCGTGCGACGCACGAATGCTGGCGAGATTGGCAAATGCATCTATGCGATCACCAAGGCCGACAACGGCGAATTCCTCGGCTGCTGCGCGCTGGAGCCGCATGTCAACGACGCCGACACGCTGGAAATCGGCTATTGGCTCGGCGAGCCGCACTGGAACAGGGGCTATGCCACGGAGGCGGCCCACGCGCTGATCGACATGGCGTTTCGCACCCGCGACATCGCCCATATCGACGCGCGCTGCCGGGTCACCAACATCGCCTCGCGCCGGGTGATCCAGAAGTGCGGCTTCCAGTTCCAGGGCTCGGGCATGGTCGCAAGCCTCGCCATGGGCGGCATGATGCCGGTCGAATGGTACAGGCTCGACCGCAAGACCTGGATGTCCCTGAAGAGCTGGGGGGAGATGCGGTGATGAACGCACCCCTGATGACGACCTTGCCCTCGATGCCCGGGCCCTGCCCGGTCATCGAGACGGCGCGATTGACGCTGCGTCCGCATCGCATGAGCGACGCGTCTGCGATCGCGGAATCGCTCAACGACTACCAGATCGTGCGCATGCTGGCGCGCGTGCCGGTTCCCTATGACCGGCAGGACGCCGCCGACTGGCTGGGCCGGGCAACCTCCGGCATCACGCCGGACTGGTCGCTCGCCATCACCACCGGCGACGATGTTCATCTCGGCGTGGTCTCGATCGAGCTGCGCCACGGCCTCTGGCATCTCGGTTACTGGCTGAACCGCTACTACTGGGGCAAGGGGCTGATGAGCGAGGCGGCGGGTGCGGCGATCGAGCGCTTCTTCCGCCGCATGCCGCAGACGGAGCTTCATTCCGGCGCCTTCGCCGACAATGCAGCCTCGCTGCGCATCCAGGACAAGCTCGGCTTTTCGATCCTGCGCTGCGGCGATCTCTATTCATGCGCCCGCAACGCGGTGGCCCCGCATATCGAAACGCGGCTGACGGAGGCGGATTTCCGCCGACCGTGACAGACCCGGCCCGGGGCGGCGCATCGTCGCCCCGGGCCTCGCGCAAGGTGCGCAGCAACGCCGGGCCAGCCGGCCGTAAGCGGCGTTCCGCCACCATACCGGCCGAAGAATATGACGATACTCTTTGACCTCCGGCTCAACCGGCTATATCGATGGCCCAAACAATCCCGCTCATCCCGACCCGCAATCAATTGGCAGAAGCATGAAATTTCTCGACGAGGCAAAGGTCTATATCCGCTCCGGTGACGGTGGCGCCGGCAGCGTCTCCTTCCGCCGCGAAAAATTCATCGAGTTCGGCGGTCCGGACGGCGGCGATGGCGGCCGCGGCGGCGATGTCTGGGTCGAGGCCGTCAACGGCCTCAACACCCTCATCGACTTCCGCTTCCAGCAACATTTCAAGGCCAAGACCGGTACCCACGGCATGGGGCGCAACCGCACCGGCGCCAATGGTGAGGATGTGACGCTGAAGGTGCCCGTCGGCACGCAGATCTTCGAGGAAGACAACGAGACCCTGATCGTCGACATGACGGTCGAGGGCCAGCGTTTCCGCATTGCCAAGGGCGGCAATGGCGGCTTCGGCAATGCGCATTTCAAGTCGGCGACCAACCAGGCGCCGAACTGGGCCAATCCGGGCCTGGAGGGCGAGGAAAAGACGGTCTGGCTGCGCTTGAAGCTGATCGCCGATGCCGGCCTGGTCGGCCTTCCCAATGCCGGCAAGTCGACCTTCCTGGCCGCCGTCACCCGCGCCCGGCCGAAGATCGCCAACTATCCGTTCACCACGCTGCATCCGAACCTCGGCGTCGCCACCGTCGACGAGCGCGAATTCATCCTCGCCGACATTCCGGGCCTGATCGAAGGCGCGCATGAAGGGGTAGGCATCGGCGACCGCTTCCTCGGCCATGTCGAGCGCACCCGCGTGCTTCTGCATCTCGTCTCCGCCCAGGAAGAGCATGTCGGCAAGGCCTACAAGACGGTCAAGCACGAGCTCGAAGCCTATGGCGGCGGCCTGGAAGACAAGCCTGAAATCGTCGCCTTGTCGCAGATCGACGTGCTCGACGAGGAAGGCCTGAAGAAGAAGGCGCAGGAGTTGAAGAAGGCTTGCGGCAAGACGCCGCTCCTTCTCTCCGCCATCACCGGCAAGGGCATGACCGAGGCGCTCCGGCAATTGCGCGACATCATCGTCGCCGAAAGCGGCAATATCCCGCTGCCGGAGAAACGCGACCGCAATCGCAAGCGCGACCAGGAAACGGAAGGCGATGAATAAATGTCGGCCGGAGCCAAGTCGCTGACGCGCTACAAGCGCATCGTCATCAAGATCGGCTCGGCCCTGCTGGTCGATCGGGGAAGCGGCCTGAAGAAGGCCTGGCTCGACGCGATCTGCGACGACATCGCCGCGTTGAGGGCCCGCGGCGTCGATGTGCTGGTCGTCTCCTCGGGCGCGATCGCCCTTGGCCGCACCGTGCTCGACCTGCCCTCCGGCGGGTTGAAGCTCGAGGAAAGCCAGGCGGCCGCGGCCGTCGGCCAGATCGCGCTGGCCCGGCACTGGTCGGAAAGCCTGTCGCGGTCGTCGATCGTCGCCGGCCAGATTCTCTTGACGCTCGGCGATACCGAGGAGCGCCGTCGCTATTTGAACGCGCGCGCCACCCTGCAGCAGCTCCTGAAGATCGGCGCCGTGCCGATCATCAACGAGAACGACACGGTCGCCACCACCGAAATCCGCTATGGCGACAATGATCGCCTCGCCGCCCGCGTCGCCACCATGGCCGGCGCCGACCTGCTTATCCTGCTCTCCGACATCGATGGGCTCTACACTGCCCCGCCGCATCTCGACCCCAACGCCCGCTTCCTCGACACGATCGCCGAGATCACTCCGGAAATCGAAGCCATGGCCGGGGGTGCTGCCTCCGAACTGTCGCGCGGCGGCATGCGCACCAAGATCGACGCCGGCAAGATCGCCACCGGCGCCGGCTGTGCCATGATCATTGCCTCGGGCAAGACCGACCATCCGCTGAAAGCCATCGAGACCGGCGCCCGCCATTCGTGGTTCGCCGCCGCCAAGACGCCGGTGACCGCCCGCAAGACCTGGATCGCCGGGCAGCTTCAGGCCGCCGGCGAACTGCATGTCGATGCCGGCGCCCAGACGGCGCTGAAGGCCGGCAAGAGCCTGCTACCCGCCGGCGTGCGCCAGGTCGTCGGCCAGTTCAGCCGCGGCGACACCGTCTCGGTGATCGGCGTGGAAGGCCGCGAGATCGCCCGTGGCCTTGCCGGCTACGATGCCGAGGAGGCGCGCCGCATCACCGGGCGCAAATCCTCCGAGATCGAGGACATTCTCGGCTATGCCGGTCGCGCCGCCATGATCCATCGCGACGACCTGGTGATGACCGATCCGGCGCACAAGCACGACGCTACGCAGGCCGACAACCAGGCCGACAACAAGGACGAAGCCCATGCTTGACAAGGCAAAAGCCGACCTGACCAACGTCGATGCGCTGATGCTGGACATCGGCCGGCGCGCCCGCGCCGCTGCCCGGCCCCTGGCGATCGCTTCGACAGAGGCGAAGAATAGCGCGCTTTCCGCCATGGCCGACGCCATTCTCGCCGAGGAACAGGCAATCCTCGCCGCCAATGCGATCGACCTGAAGAATGCCGAGGATAGCGGCCTTGCCGCATCCTTCATTGACCGCCTCACGCTCGATCCGGCCCGCATCAAGGCTATCGCAGAGGGCATTCGCGCCATTGCCGAACTGAAGGATCCGGTGGGCGAGGTGATCGCCGCCTGGGACCGGCCGAACGGCCTTGAGATCGAGCGCGTGCGCACCCCGCTCGGCGTTATCGGCGTGATCTACGAGAGCCGCCCCAACGTGACCGCGGATGCAGGCGCGCTCTGCCTCAAATCCGGCAATGCCGTGATCCTGCGCGGCGGCTCGGACTCGCTCAATTCCTCGCGGGCGATCCATGCCTGCCTGGTCAAGGGGCTGGAAAAGGCCGGCCTGCCGGCGGACGCCATTCAGCTGGTGCCCGTGCCGGACCGTTCGGCCGTCGGCGCCATGCTGACCGGCCTCGACGGTTCGATCGACGTGATCGTGCCGCGCGGCGGCAAGAGCCTCGTCGCCCGTGTCCAGTCGGAAGCGCGCGTTCCGGTCTTTGCCCATCTCGAAGGCCTCTGCCACGTCTATGTGGACGCCTCCGCCGACCTCGAAATGGCCAAGCGCATCGTCGTCAATTCGAAGATGCGACGCACCGGTATCTGCGGCGCGGCAGAAACGCTGCTGGTCGACAGCGCGGCGATCGGCACGCATCTCATGCCGATCCTTGAGGCCTTGACCGAAGCCGGGTGCGTTATCCATGCCTCGCCGACCGTGCTGAAGGTCCATCCCGGCTTCAAGCCGGCAACGGAAGAGGACTGGCGCACCGAATATCTCGACGCCATCATCGCGGTTGCCATCGTCGACGGAGTCTCGGGCGCGATCGATCACATAGCCCGCTATTCATCCCATCACACCGAGGCGGTGATCGCCGGGGATCCGGCTGTCGTCGAGCGCTTCTTCAACGAGATCGATTCGGCGATCCTGCTGCACAATGCCTCGACCCAGTTCGCCGATGGCGGCGAGTTCGGCATGGGCGCCGAGATCGGCATCGCCACCGGCAAGATGCACGCGCGGGGCCCTGTCGGCGTCGAACAGCTGACCTCGTTCAAATATCGGGTGCACGGCACCGGACAGGTGCGACCCTAAGGTGGCTGAGGAAGCGATCGCCCATCGCCATCGTTTCATGCCGCACGTCGAACCGGGCATGGTCGTCGGCCTGTTCGGCGGCTCGTTCAATCCGCCGCACCAGGGCCATGCGCTGGTCGCCGAGATCGCCCTTCGCCGCCTCGGCCTCGACCAGCTGTGGTGGATCGTCACCCCCGGCAACCCGCTGAAAAGCCGCGGCAACCTCGCGCCGCTGTCGGAGCGGCTGGCGAAATGCGAGGCGCTGGCCGAAGATCCGCGCATCAAGGTCACGGCCTTCGAGCAGACGCTGGGCACCAGCTACACGGCCAAGACGCTCGACCATGTGAAGGCACGCAACCGCGACGCCCGTTTCATCTGGATCATGGGCGCGGACAATCTCGCAAGCTTCCATCGCTGGCAGCACTGGCAACGCATCGCCATGACCTTCCCGATCGCCGTGATCGACCGGCCGGGTTCGACGCTCGCCTATCTTTCCTCGAAGATGGCCCGCACATTCGATTATGCGCGCATTGACGAGGACGACGCCGGCGTCTTGTGGAAGAAGAAGGCTCCGGCCTGGACCTTCATCCACGGCCCCCGCTCGACGCTCTCCTCGACCGCGCTGCGCGAGGCCGCCGCGACCTCAGCGCAAGGGGTGAAAAAGCCCGCTCTTTCTGGCCGTCCCTTGAAAGATTAACGGATCGATGCCACCTTCCATGAGTGATTTCCGATCGTGGGAATCACCTTCGTGCTGTTCTGCAAAGAAAGGGAAAACTCTGACAACAGTACACTCCAAGGGAAAGGCGCACGTCGTCATCCCGAAAAGCCCGGAACGTGGCGCCGATGCTGCAGACCGCGCGCTTGAGCTGGTCCTCGCGAGCCTCGAGGACTCCAAGGCAGAAGATATCGTCACCATCAACATTGTCGGAAAATCCGCGCTGGGCGACTACATGGTCGTCGTCTCCGGGCGCTCGAACCGACATGTGGCGGCGATCAGCGAGCACCTGATTTCCGACCTCAAGGACGAGGGCTTCGGTTCTCCCCGCGTCGAGGGACTGGAAGCCGGCGATTGGGTGCTGATCGATACCGGTGACATCATCGTGCATGTGTTCCGCCCCGAAATCCGCGAGTTCTACAACATCGAAAAGATGTGGGCCGCTCCGGACATCGAGGAAGGCACCCTGCACTGACACCGATGGCCCGCTGCCGCTGACACGGATCACGGCAGCAGCGAAGCCCTGACAAGCGGCAAGCGTCGCGCGCTTTGCCGCCATGAGGGTTGCGCGGCCACGAAGGAAGGATCGAGACATGCGCGTGGGCATCTATGCCGTGGGCCGGCTGAAGGCCGGACCGGAGAAGGAACTCGCGTCCCGTTATCTCGACCGTTTCGCCAAGGCCGGGCCCGCCTGCGGGCTCGAATTCCTCCGCTCGGTCGAAATCGCCGAAAGCCGTGCCTCCAATGCAGCGACCCGCAAGCGTGAGGAAGCGGCGGAACTGACGAAAGCCATGCCGGAAGGCGCCCTCGTCATCATCCTCGACGAACGCGGCAAGGCACTCGACAGCCAGGAATTCGCCGACCTGATCGGCGATCACCGCGACCGCGGCCAGCGGGACCTCGCCATCGTCATCGGCGGCGCCGACGGCGTCGATCCGGACCTGCGCGAAAAGACCAAACTCGTCCTCAATCTCGGTCGCATGACCTGGCCGCATCAGCTGGTGCGCATCCTCGTCGCCGAGCAGCTTTATCGCGCCGTGACCATCCTGTCCGGCCATCCCTATCATCGCGTCTGACGCCCGCGAGCGCGCCTCCGCATCGCCCGCTTTGCGTGGGCGGCCAAATCAGCGTATTTTCCGCCGCGAACCGGGATAGCGCCTTGCGATACGACCACCCTCCATCCATCAGAGCCAGAGAAACAGGGCGTCGCCACGCGACCCGCGCGATACTGCTCGCCTCGGTGATGGTGCTAGGCGGTCCGCTTGTCGGTTTGGATGCGCTCGTGATCGCTCAAGGTCCTTCCCCCGCCGTGACCGATCCCGCAGCACCTGATGCCGTCGAGCCCGCGGCTTCCGATCCGGCCGCCGATGACGCGGCCCTTGCGCTTCGCCAGAAGCGCGACGAGGTCGGCCGCGAATTGCAGGAGCTTTCCCGCTCGATGCGGGTGTCCGACGAGAAGGCCGCCGAACTCGAAGAGAGCATCGCCGCCCTTGCCAAGACCTCCGAAAGCCTCAAGCAGGCCCTGATCGAATCAGCGGCGCGGCGCAAGGATCTCGAACGCAAGATCGCCGCAGGAGAGAAAAAGCTCGCCGATCTCGGCATCAGGGAAGACGAGATCCGCGCCTCCTTCAAGGATCGCCGCGCCATCCTCGCCGAGGTGCTGGCCGCCCTGCAGCGGATGGGTCGCAATCCCCCGCCGGCCTTGCTCGTCAGCCCCGAGGATGCGCTCGCCTCGGTCCGCACCGCGATCCTGCTCGGCGCCGTCGTTCCCGGCATCCGCCACGAGACGGAGAAGCTCGCGGCCGACCTCGGCGAACTGCTGCGCCTCAGGATGGAAGGCCAGAAGGAAACCGAGACACTGGTCGCCACCATGTCCAGCCGCCAGGAGGAAGAGCGGCGTATGGACATGCTGCTGGTCGAGAACGACCGGCTGTCGCGGCAGAATACCCTTGAGCTCGCCACCGAGAAGCGCCGCGCCGAGGAGCTGGCAGCGCGGGCCTCCAGCATGGAAGGGCTGATTTCCAGCCTCGAGACGGAGATCCGCTCGGTCCGCGAGGCGGCGGAAAAGGCCCGCGCTGAAGAGGAGCGCCTCAAGCGCCTGAGCGAAGAGCAACGGCAGAAGGCCCGGGAGCTGGCGGCATCTTCATCGCCCGATAAAAACCGCATTGCCCCGGCATATGCCTTTTCAGATCTGAAGCAGAAACTGGAACTGCCGGCAGCTGGCGAGATCCTGCGCCAGTTCGGCGATCCGGATGGCACGGGACACGAAGCCAAGGGCATGGTCATCGCCTCGGCACCAGGCTCGCTGGTCACGGCCCCGGCCGACGGCTGGGTTGTCTATGCCGGAGAGTTCCGCAGCTACGGGCAGATGATCATCCTGAATACCGGCGACGGCTATCATATGGTATTGTCCGGCATGGACCGTGTCAGCACTGGCCAGGGCAAGTTCGTTCTTTCCGGCGAGCCCTTGGCGGTGATGGGGGAGAAAAGAGTGGCGAGCGCGACGGCATTGGCGCTGGAAACGGATCGCCCGACCCTCTACATTGAATTTCGGAAAGATGGAAAGCCGGTCGATTCCCGCGAGTGGTGGACCGGAAGCGGCTCTGGAAAGGCACAGAATGATTCGTAGGGCTTCTCTTGTTATCGTCGGTGCGCTCATGGGCGCGACCGCGATGAGCGTTCTCTATTCGGCGGGCGTTCCCGCACAGGCCGCAGGCACCTCCACCTACAAGGAGCTGTCGATTTTCGGCGACGTGTTCGAGCGCATCCGCGCCCAATACGTGACACCGCCCGACGAGGAAAAGCTGGTCGAGAATGCCATCAACGGCATGCTGACCTCGCTCGATCCGCATTCGGTCTACATGAACGCCAAGGACGCGGCGGACATGCAGACCCAGACGCGCGGCGAGTTCGGTGGCATCGGCATCGAGGTGACGATGGAAGATGACATGGTCAAGGTCATCACCCCGATCGACGACACGCCCGGTGCCAAGGCCGGCATTCTCGCCGGTGACTTCATCGCCGAGATCAACGGCGAATCGGTGCGCGGTCTCAAGCTCGAAGAAGCGGTCGACAAGATGCGCGGCGAGGTCAACACGCCGATCAAGCTGACCATCCTGCGCAAGGGCGCCGACAAGCCGATCGAGCTTTCCATCGTCCGCGAGATCATTCCCATCCGCGCCGTCAAGTCGCGCGTCGAAGGCGATGTCGGCTATCTCCGCGTCATTTCCTTCACCGAGAAGACCTATGACGACCTGGAAGCCGCGATCGAGAAGATCAAGACGGACGTGCCGGCTGACAAGCTGAAGGGCTACGTCCTCGACCTGCGCCTCAACCCGGGTGGCCTGCTCGACCAGGCGATCTATGTCTCCGACGCCTTCCTTGAGCGCGGCGAAGTGGTCTCCACCCGCTCGCGCGATCCGGAAGACACCCGCCGCTTCAACGCCAGCGCGGGCGACCTCACCGACGGCAAGCCGCTCGTCGTGCTGGTCAACGGTGGCTCGGCGTCCGCGTCGGAAATCGTCGCCGGCGCCCTGCAGGACCTGAAGCGCGCCACCGTCGTCGGTACCCGGTCCTTCGGCAAGGGCTCGGTCCAGACCATCATCCCGATGGGCGAGAAGGGTGCGCTGCGTCTGACCACGGCGCTCTATTACACGCCGTCCGGCAAGTCGATCCAGGGCACCGGCATCGAGCCGGACATCAAGGTCGAACAGCCGCTGCCGGAAGAGCTCCAGGGCAAGGTCCGCGCCGAGGGCGAATCGGCGCTCAAGGGCCACATCAAGGGCCAGAACGAGAACGACGAGGGCTCCGGCTCGGTCGCCTATGTACCGCCCGAAGCCAAGGACGACCTGCAGCTCAACTATGCGCTCGACCTGCTGCGCGGGGTCAAAACCGACCCGTCCTTCCCGGCCGACCCGCAGAAGGCCGTCGTGGCAAAGTAAGAAATGGGGCGCCGGAGAAATCCGGCGCCCGCTTGCATTTGCGAGCCGACGGGAGCCGAAAGAACCTTGAGCGCCGATCTCCACGCACCGCTCGGCCAGGGCCGCAAGCCGGCGAAGGGTCCGCGTCGCCGGCCGTCCGCTGCCACCGTGATCGGCAGCCTCGCGCTCGTCTCCGTGCTCGGTCTTTCCACCTATTCCGCCGTCGTTCCGCTACCGCTACGCCAGTTTGCCGAGACCTCGCCGCCGGAAAGCGGCGTGGAAGAGCAGACCGGTCAGGTCTCGACCGAACCGGCGCCCGCTGGCTCCAAGGAGAATTTCACCACCAGCCGCCCGCTCGGCGGTGCGGTGGTCGAGCGCACGACCACCGACGACGGTTCGGTCGTCACCAAGTTCAGCCCGAAGCCGCGCGACGGAAACGGGCCGGTCCTGATCGACAACCAGAGGCTGGGCCAAGACAGCCGCGTCGCCGCCCTTCCCAATGACGAACTGCTGGAAGACACGCCGGACGGTCGCCTGCCGATCATCGGCCCCGATGGGTTGAGGCCGGTGGAGCAATATGCACGCCCCTGGTCGGGGGCACGCACCACCCGTGTCGCCATCGTCGTCGGCGGCATCGGATTGAGCCAGACCGGCAGCCAGCGTGCCATCCGCGAGCTGCCCGAAGAGGTGACGCTGGCCTTTGCCGCCACAGGCAACAGCCTTTCGCGCTGGATGCAGGAGGCGCGCCGCAAGGGCCATGAGATCCTGCTGCAGGTGCCCTTCGAGCCCTTCGACTATCCCGCCAACAATCCCGGTCTCGGGACGCTGCTGACGAGCGATACGCCGGCCGAATCCCTGAAGAAATTGCATCAGGCCATGGGCCGCATCACCAATTACACCGGCATCATGAACTATATGGGCGCGAAATTCATGTCGGACGGTACGGCCTTCGAGCCGGTCATGCGCGACATCGGCGGCCGCGGGCTGCTGTTCCTCGACGACGGCTCGACGGCGCGATCGCTGACTGACAGCTTTGCCAAGGCGATCGGCATGCCTTATGCCCAGGGCACGCTTCTGCTCGACGGACAACCGGAGAAGGCGGCCGTGCTGGCCAAGCTCGACGAGCTGGAACGCATCGCCCGCCGCAACGGTCAGGCGATCGGAACGGCGGCCGCCTTCGACGAGACGATCGCGGCGATCCGCCAGTGGAGCGAAGAGGCCGCCGGACGGGGGATTGAAATCGTCGGCGTCTCGGCCCTTGCGGCGGAGACCGGACAGTAAGAGGACAGGATGGAAAAGACCGTGAGCCCGAAAATCAGCGCCGAAGACCTTCCCTATCGCCCCTGCGTCGGCATCATGGTGCTCAATCCGGCGGGCCTGGTCTGGGCCGGGCGGCGCATTCCGGAAGGAAATTCGGAGTATGACGGTTCGGCCATGCTGTGGCAGATGCCTCAGGGCGGCATAGACGACTGCGAGGATCCGCTCCAGGCGGCGATCCGCGAACTCTACGAAGAGACCGGCATGAAGAGCGTGTCGCTGTTGGCCGAGGCGAGCCGCTGGATCAATTACGACCTCCCGGCCGAACTGATCGGCATCGGCTTGCGCGGCAAGTATCGCGGCCAGACGCAGCGCTGGTTCGCCTTTCGCTTCGAAGGCGAGGAGAGCGAGATCGCCATCGACCCGCCGCCGGGCGGCCACACCGCCGAATTCGACGCCTGGGCGTGGAAGCCAATGCGGGAGCTTCCGGAGCTGATCGTGCCGTTCAAGCGCGGCGTCTACGAACAGGTGGTCGCGGAATTCCGCCACCTCGCCGGCTAGAGGAAAGAGCCAAGCGCGTTACCTGGAACCCGACGGTGTCACCGCCCGCGTCCGGGCGATCGGCATTGCGTTTGCCTTCGACGAGACGACTGCCGCCGTGGGCGAATCGAGCGACGAGGCGGCCGGCCGCAGGGTCGAATTCGTCGGCGTTTCCGCGCCGCACCCGGTCCAGGAGGGACCTGCGCCGGCCGCAATGGCCGCGTCCCTCGAAACTGTCCGGCCTCGTCGGCGGCTGCACGCCGATCTTCCGGCGCCGCGCGCGTGCCTGGGCACGCCCCTCCCTTTCCCGGCAGGCATCGTCCGCCTCCACCCGCGACGACGCGCGCCTATAGCATCGTCCCGCCCGGCAATGCTATGGGGGGCCGAACACAGGGGACCAGAGCCATGCCGGTAGAATTCTATGCAGATTACGTGCGGCCGCTGCGCACCCTCCTTGCCGAGCTCGACCAGCATCCCGAGCGGTTCCAGACCTACGACGTCCACATCGAACTCGCAGCCTCCGGCAAACTCGTCGTCTACGAGACGAAGAGGCGGAAAGGCCAGACCGACAGCCTCTATTACGGCCGCTCCGGTCCTGGCGACAGCCCGCGTCAGATTGCCCAGCCAACGGCCTTCGCCGCCATCGACCATTTCATGGCCCTCAGCCAGTTTCTCGCCTTCAACGGCAGGCTGGAAAACCTGAAGGGCGAGGATGCCGCGCAGAGCCTCACCATCGGATCGCAATACCCCTCATGCGCCGTCAGTTTCGCCTACCGCAAGAAGGGCCAGCCCAAGGCAAAGGCGATGTTCATGATCTTTGTCGGCTTCAACGACGATCACGATGCCGAGCAATATATCGCGAAGATCGCCGACCCCTCGATCCTGGCGGACCGCCGCCCGCTTCGCGGCGACAAGGTCTACGAGTGGAGGTGAGGGCCTGCATCACCGGCAACGCTTGAGGGCAGGACCCTAACGAAGGTGGCCGAGGCGCCGACAGGTTGGGGCCGGTTACCCCAACGGCGGGAGGACAGCGAAACATGCCGGCTATACCTCTTGTGCCCCGAGCCGCGGCGCGGGCCTCGAAGCATCCGGCGGCAACTCAGCCGTCACCGCGCCCCACCCGCTTTAGCCCTTTGGCGGTCTTTGGCAAGAAGGCCAACTCTGGACCAGCGCCACAAGCTCCTGCAATCCTAGGGGATCGGCCACCATCGAAACTTGTCGGGAATCCGCGGCCCGCCCTTTGGGACGGGCCCCGATGTCTTATTCGGCGGCGTCGGCCGATTCGGCATTCAGCTGGCCGTAGCTCTGTTCGCCGATCTTCGAGAGCAGTTCGAGCTGCGTTTCGAGGAAGTCGATATGGCCTTCCTCGTCCATCAGCAGCTCCTCGAACAGTTTCATGCTGACATAGTCGCCGGCCTGGTAACAGATGTCGCGCGAGGCCTTGTAGGCGGTGCGGGCGTCGTATTCGCCGGCCAGATCGGCCTCAAGCACTTCCTTGACATTCTGCCCGATGCGCAGCGGTGCGACCGTCTGCAGGTTCGGGTGCCCTTCGAGGAAGATGATGCGATCGATCAGCTTGTCGGCGTGCTGCATTTCCTCGATCGATTCGGCGCGTTCCTTCTTGGCGAGCTTGGCATAGCCCCAGTCGCTCAGCAGGCGATAGTGGAGCCAATACTGGTTGACGGCACCGAGCTCCAGGAAAAGCGCTTCGTTCAGCCGTTCGATTACTTTTTGATCGCCCTTCATGATGGGTCCCTTCTTCTGCGATTGTGCCTCAGAAACTAGGCCCGTTCGCGCCCGCTGTCGAGATGGACCGGCCCAGTTCGGGTGAAAATCCGCTTTTGTTTCAATCTTGTGTGGTGGCGTCGGGCAACGCCCGTCCTTGACGGTGACCGGGAGAAGGGGGGACGTCGCCGCTGAGAGATCCTGCATCTCTGGCCAGCAGGAAAGGGCGCACCCGGCCGCCTCCCCCCGGCTCGGCTTGCTGTCGCGGACCCGGGATTAGGCGTCGGCGAAAGATCGCCTTTTGCTAGGGCATTGCAGGGGAACAGCGAACCGGGACGGAGCCTGACCGGGAGCGAACCCATCACTGCCTTATGGAATTGGGCCCGCGCCAAGGGTGATGGCTCTTGCCGATCGGCGATCGCCCGGACTGATGGCTAATGATCGCACGATGTTTGCGAGCGAAAATAGAGGGCGGTCTTCGGCCGAAAATTCCGGGGTGGTTTTCTCCCGCAGACGTTGAAGGATGGCCAAGGGGGTGTCGTTGCTCGATCGGCAGTGGAAAGGTCACGAAACGGCGGGGGCACCTGGGTCCTTTCGGCCAGAGCATTTCCGATGAAAACGGAGAGGCCTTCAAGGCCCTGTCTCTTTGTTTCCACGCCATTCCGGACGCAAAACCGCTTCGCATTTTGCTGGAATGGTGCGAGGCACGGCTTGCGCCGATCAGGCATGCTGCGCCGGATGGGGCAAGGTCAGGCGCTGTCAGGCGACCTGGGCGGCGCGCTGGCGCCGCTCGAGGCTCGCAGCCTTCTGTTCCTCATGGAAGCGCTTCAGGCGTTCCATGAAGTCGACCACTTCCGCGCCGTCCGTCTGGCGCGACGCGTGATAATCCTCGGTGGTGCGAATGATGATCTCGACGACATTGGGAAAGCAGCCGCAGCAGCGCCCACGCTTGCCCATGGCATGGTAGACCTTGGACGGGACAATCAACTGCCAACAATCTTCGTCGAGGAGCGCGTTGATGACGTCCTTGATGTCCTTGTCGGTGATGTAATTGCAGCTGCAGACCAGCATGGCCCCTACGCTCTTCCAAACATGACTTCTACGCCCTCCTTTCTGCTAAACAGGATGGCCCTTGTCAAGAAAATTTCCAGGACATGCCTCCCATGGATGCGCGAGCCGACAACCGGGACGGATCGGCCCCTCGCTTCAATGAAAATTCCGCCCCTTCGGCATGACTTGGCGGACATCGCCGGTAAGCTCGGGCACGTCACGGATCAGCCGCGCCAGGGACCCGGTCGACTTGGTCTCATGCCGCTGCTCGTTGACGGGACGCCGCACCTCGTCGGCATGGGCAAGACCGCCGAAATCCTTGAGCTCCTCGCGCAAGAGGCCAAGCCGTGCGCTGGCATCGACGAGATGCTCGGCAACCACGTGGATCACCCCGTCCGCCTTCTGCAGCCGCCCGCGGATCTTCACCAGACAGGCGCCCATGACGATGGCGCGGTATTGCTCGAAGGTCTTCGGCCAGACGATGATATTGGCGACGCCGGTCTCGTCCTCGATGGTCATGAAGATCACCCCCTTGGCCGAGCCCGGCCGCTGGCGCACCAGCACGAGGCCCGCCACCTCGACGCGCCGTCCATTGGCCGTCTCCTCCAGCGCCGAGGAGGAAAGAACGCCGGCCCGGGCGAGGTCCCCGCGCAGGAAGGAAAGGGGGTGGGCCTTCAAGGAGAGCGACAGCATGCGATAATCGCTTATGACCTCTTCGCCCGCGGGCATAGGCGGCAGGGCAATCTCGGCCTCCGCCTGGATCTCCCGCCCGCTGGCCTCGGAAAACAACGGCAGATGCTCGACGGCGGCCCGATGGTCGAGCGCCTGCGCCGCCCAGAGCGCCTCGCGACGGCTGAGACCCAGCGAGGCGAAGGCATCGGCATCCGCGAGCCGCTCGATCGCCGCCCGTGACAAACCTGTCCGCATCCAGAGGTCCCGGACAGAGGTATAGCCGCTGCCGCGCCGCGCCACGAGCAGGTTCATCTCGGCCTCGGACAGGCCCTTGACCTGGCGGAAACCGAGCCGCACCGCCCTGGTGCTGAGGATCACCCTGCGCATCGACGCATGCCGCGGCGCGACCCGCCGGACGTCGAAGCCCTCCGCCTCCAGTTCGCTGTCCCAGGAAGAGGCGTTGACGTCGACCGGCCGCACCTCGACACCGTGCTCTCGCGCATCGCGCACCAGCTGGGCCGGCGCATAAAAACCCATCGGCTGGGAATTGAGCAGCGCCGCGCAAAAGACGTCGGGATAGAATGTCTTGACCCAGGCAGAGGCATAGACCAGCAGCGCGAAGGAGGCCGCGTGGCTTTCCGGAAAGCCATATTCGCCGAACCCCTCGATCTGGCTGAAACAATGCTCGGCGAATTCCAGCGCATAGTCCCGCTTGAGCATGCCGTCGATGAAGCGCTGGCGGAAATTGGCGACCTGTCCGGTCCGGCGGAACGTCGCCATGGCCCGGCGCAACCGATCGGCCTCCGCCGGCGTGAAGCCGGCGGCGGTAATGGCGATCTGCATGGCCTGCTCCTGGAACAACGGCACCCCGAGCGTCCGTTTCAAGACGGCCTCGAGCTCGGGCTTCGGATAGCTAATCGCCCGCCCCTCCTGCACCAGCTTGCGGTTCTTCAGGTAGGGATGCACCATATTGCCCTGGATCGGCCCCGGTCGGACGATCGCCACCTCGATCACCAGGTCGTAGAAGACCCGGGGTTTCAGCCGCGGCAGCATGCTCATCTGCGCCCGGCTTTCGATCTGGAAGACACCGAGCGTATCGGCCCGGCAAATCATGTCATAGACATCTTCGCGCGGGTCCTCGAAGAAGCTGGCAAGCGTCATCGGCTTGTCGTAATGGCTGGCGAGCAGCTTGATCGCCTTGGCAAGGCAGGTGAGCATGCCGAGCGCCAGGACATCGATCTTCAGGATCTTCAGCGTATCGAGATCGTCCTTGTTCCACTCGACCATGTAGCGACCGTCCGCCGTGTTCATGATCGGCACGACCTCGTCCAGCCGGTCGCGGGTGATGACGAAGCCGCCGACATGCTGCGACAGATGGCGCGGGAAGCCCATCAGGCTCGAGGCATAGTCGAGCACGCGCCGGGTCGTCGGATCGGCCAGATCGAGACCGGCGGCCTTGGCCTCGCGCGCCGACAGATCGGCCGTCGACCAGCCCCAGATCGACCCGGACAGCGCGGTTTGCACATCCTCCGACAGGCCGAAGACCTTGGCCGTCTCGCGCCCCGCCGAACGCGCCCGGTAGTTGATGACCGCCGCCGTCAGCGCCGCATGTTCACGCCCATAGGTCTCGTAGATGAAGCGGATCACCTCCTCGCGCCGCGCATGCTCGAAGTCGACGTCGATATCCGGCGGCTCGTCGCGTTCGGTCGAGATGAAGCGATCGAACAACAGCGTCGTTTTCTCCGGATTCACCTCGGTAATCCCGAGACAATAGCAGACGGCGGAATTGGCGGCCGATCCTCGCCCCTGGCAGAGGATGCCTTCCGAGCGGGCAAAGCCGATGATGCGATGGACGGTGAGGAAATAGGGCTCGTAGCGTTTTTCGCCGATCAGGTTCAGCTCGTATTCCAGGAGGTCGGCGATCTTTTGCGGAATACCCTCCGGGAACCGCCGGGCCGCACCCTCATAGGTCAGCCGGCGCAGCGCCAAAGCCGCCGGCTCCCCCCC
>Ga0209643_1001000_pt1 | contig 32592 bp, 29 predicted proteins | sample AutmiccBRH37_all_FD_187383 | JGI IMG/M metagenome (GOLD analysis project Ga0209643, IMG submission 187383) | Deep subsurface microbial communities from Mt. Terri, Switzerland - Autotrophic microbial communities BRH/37_all (SPAdes) (version 2) | ecosystem: Environmental > Aquatic > Deep...
TGATGGGAATATTGGTTGAGTGCATCCTGGCAGCGCTTCCAGTCATAGCTGGTCCGCCAATGCTCGACGATCGTCTTGACATAGTCGAGCGGGATGCCCTGCGACCAGTCATCGACCGGCTCCGGATCGGGCCAGCGCACATGCCGCAACCTGATGTCCAGATCGTCCAGTGCGGTCTTCGGGATATCGATATTAAAGTCCCTGATTTCGTCGCTCACAGCCAATCATCCTCTCTCGGTTCGCCCCTGGATGTGCGGGACGTTCATTCTATTACGACCTTCATCCTCCGAAACAGCTCGGAATGACAGAGATTACGCCTACATCGTGGGAACCGGGGTCTCCCCGGAATAATCGTAGAACCCCTTGCCCGTCTTTCGGCCCAGCCAGCCGGCCTCGACATATTTAGTGAGAATGGGTGCCGGGCGATATTTGGGATCGCCGAAGTCATTCTGCAGCACCCGCAAGATTTCCAGCAGCGTATCCAGTCCGATCAGGTCGGCCAGCGTGATCGGACCCATCGGATGGCCGAGACCCAGCTGCACCCCGCGGTCAATATCCTCCATCGAGGCCGTGCCTTCGCCGAGCGCGAAAAAGGCTTCGTTGAGCATCGGTAGCAGGATGCGGTTGACCACGAAACAGGGAGAATCCTTCGCCATCACCGGCGTCTTGCCGACCGCCTTGGCAAAATCGCTCGCCATGGTCGCGGTCTGGTCGCTGGTTGCCAGACCTCGGATCACTTCGACCAGTCCCATCAGGGGCACGGGGTTAAAGAAATGCACGCCCACAAAGCGCGACGGATCCTTGACCGCCTGCGCCAGCCGGGTGATCGATATCGAGGATGTATTGCTGGCGAGAATCGCCTGGTGACCAAGCACTTCGGAGGCAGCAGCGAAAATCTGACGCTTCACCTCTTCCCGCTCGGTTGCCGCCTCGATGATGATATCGGCATTGGCCATCGGATCGAGCTGGACAATCGGTTCGATCCGGCCGAGCGCGGTTTCGGCGGCCTGCTGCTCGATCTTGTCCTTTTCGACCAGCCGCGCCAGCTGCTTGGCAATACCGGCCTTGCTGCGCTCGGCAATCTCCATGCTGACGTCCGACAGATAGACATGATAGCCCGCCTGCGCCGAAACCTGCGCGATACCGGCACCCATTTGCCCCGATCCGATAATGCCGATTGCTTTCATTCTGTGCCTTTCGAACTATTCTTCATCATTCAACATGCCACTAGCGATTGTCTGTCAAACTGGCTAGATTGCAATTATGTCTCCTATCAGTTTCATCGCCGGAATTCTTGCGACGCTTGGCGCTGCCACCGCCACTCCGGCTGCGCAGCCGGGCGAAATCCTCAACTTCAAGGATTGGGCCGTCGGTTGCGACAACGGAGGGATTTGTCGCGCGGTATCGCTGGTGCCGGAGGAGCCGGACACAACATTTGACGATTTGCACGGTCCAGTCTCGATCATCCGAACCGCTGGACCCGACGATATTCTCAGGATTCGCGCGACAGTCCATGCCGACAATATTGATCGCTACAGGATGCTGGTGGACGGCCGTCTCGTCGATACCGGCCCGATAGTCCAGGGCGACTATCCGATCGAGATTGTCGGCGAGGATGCCAGGAAGGTTGTGCAGGCGATCATCAAGGGAAGCGAACTTGTCCTGCAGGGCCCAGACGATGAAACCCTCTCGCAAATCTCCCTGGCCGGTTCCTCGGCCGCCTTGCGTTATATCGACCAGCAACAGGGGCGTGCCGGCACCAGGACCGCACTTGTCGCAAGGGGATCCCGCACATTTGATTATGTGCCATCCGATATCCCGACGATCACGGTCGATCAATGGGAAGTCGCCGAGCGAGAACCGGAAATCGCCGATATTGTCGCTCTGGCCGAAGAGTCGAGATGCAGGGAAGATCGGTTCGGCGTGGTCGAGGATCAGGTTTTCCCGCTCGGCAAGCGCGATAACCGGTTCCGCGCTCTGGTGCTGATTTCCTGCGGCGCCGGTGCCTATAATTTTTCCAGCGCTCCCTATATCGGAGAATATGTCGAGAGCAGCGGCACTGCCAGCGGCTGGACCTTCGAGCCGGCGAAATTCGACCGGCAGCCCAGTTGGGGCGGTGAAGGCACCGACCCCCTGCTGGTCAATGCCGGCTGGAACGAACAGGACCAGACCCTCAGCAGCTATGGCAAGGGACGCGGTCTCGGCGATTGCGGCAAGGCAGAAAATTATGTCTGGGACGGCGACAGATTCCGGCTGATCGAGGCCAGCGCGATGACGGAATGCCGTGGCGCCCATGAATGGATCACCATCTGGCGCGCAAATTATCGCAAGCGGGGAGGCGCAGGGACGCGGGCCGACTGACTGTCAGGGTGCGTGCTTGTAAGGATGCGCCTCGGCGAGAATCAGCGTAAAATAATCCTGATCGTCGCTCCAGTCGCAAAGGGGCGTCCAGCCGCCCGCGCGCAGCATCAGCCGCGCATCGCGCAAGCCGAATTTGTGGCTGTTCTCGATATGTATGCGCTGGCCGCGGGCCATGTTGTACGCCATCCCGTCAATCGCGAACGTCACCTCGTCCTGCGCTTCCAGATAGATTTCGACCCGCGCATAATCGTCATTCCACACCGCAACATGGCGGAATTTGCCAACCGGAATATCCCCGTCCAGTTCGCGATTGATCCGGTCCAGCAGATTGAGAGAAAATTGTGCAGTGACACCGGCGCTGTCGTCATAGGCATCGATCAGCACCTGTTGATCCTTGACCCGGTCCAGTCCGATCAGCAGTTGCGAACCGATGCCGAGAGTTTCGCGCATGAACCGGAGCAGGTCGACCGAACTTCTGGCAATCATGTTGCCGATCGTCGAACCGGGAAAGAATCCCAGCTTGGGCAGATCGGCGACTGCCTCAGGCAATTCGACCCGCTTCATGAAATCGGCTTCGACCGGATGGATCGGCAGATCGGGGAAATCCTCCTGCAGCATCGCTGCGCTATGCTCCAGAAACTCGCCCGAAATGTCGATCGGCACATAGGCCGCCGGATCAACGGCGCGGAGCAGGTGGGGCGTTTTGACCGAGCTGCCGGAGCCAAATTCAATCACGGCCCGCCCTCTTCCAATCGCCCGGGCAAAGTCAGCGCCATGATCCTGCAACAGCCGGGTCTCGGTTCGTGTGGGATAATATTCCGGCAATTCGGTGATGTCTTCAAACAGTTCCGATCCGCGACGGTCATAAAGCCAGCGCGCAGGGATCGCGTAAGCCTGCTGCTCAAAGCAGCGGCGCACATCCTTGCGGAAGGTATGATCGACAAGGCTGGTGGTCATATCCATGACAGAAATCCCTGATTCTATAAGTCTTTGGCAAGTCGCATTCCGGTGAACTGCCAGCGTTGGTGGGGGTAGAAGAAATTGCGATAGCTGGACCGGATATGGCTGGGCGAAGTGGCGGTGCTACCGCCTTTCAGGACAAATTGCCCCGACATGAACTTCCCATTATATTCGCCGACCGCTCCGGCGGCGGGCTTGAAACCGGGATAAGGGCGATAGGCGCTGCCGGTCCATTCCCAGACCAGCCCGCTGTTGGGCAAACCGCGATCGGCCGCCACTTCCCATTCCGCTTCGGTTGGCAAGCGGGCACCGGCCCATGCGGCATAGGCATCGGCCTCATAAAGACTGATATGCTTGACGGGTGCGGACAGATCGAGATCGTGATTGCCCGCCAGGCCAAATTCGGCCCATGCCGTTTCTGTCGTCCGGTTCCAGTACAGGGGGGCTTCGATCTGTTCGGCCTGGACCCATGCCCAGCCGTCCGACAGCCAGTAAGCGGGGTCGCGATAGCCGCCGCTTTCGATGAACGTCAGCCACTCGCCATTGGTTACCGGCCGGTCCGCCAATGCATGGGGATGAAGCAGTACCTGATGCCGCGGGCCTTCACAATCAAAGGAAAACGCGCTGCCATCATGTCCGATCTGCTGGATACCCGAGGCCCCTTCGATCCACTGCAAGGGTGCTGTTGAAGAGTCTTTTTCGGGCGAGGAATCAGAATAGGCCGGCTTCAACGGATTGCGAGAAAAAAGATGCAGAATATCGGTGAGCAGCAATTCCTGATGCTGCTGCTCGTGATGAAGACCGAGCTCTGCCAGATCGAGCAAGGGTTCGGAAAATTCGACCATCGCTTCCGCCATCGCCGCATCGACATAGTCCCGATAGGCGAGAATCTCTACCAAGGAGGGCCGGGTAAGCAATCCGCGCTCGGGCCGCGCGTGCCGGTCACCCTCGGCTTCGTAATAGCTGTTGAACAGATAGGCATATTGGTCGTCGTAAACAGCAAAGCCAGAGACATGGTCGCGCAACAGGAAGGTCTCGAAAAACCAGCTGGTGTGGGCCAGATGCCATTTGGTCGGGGAGGCATCATCCATCGACTGCACGGTTGCGTCGGCGTCGCTCAAGCCTTCGGCCAGATCAACCGAATGGCGCCTCACTTCCCGGAAACGCTCCAGCAGTTTGCCCGACCGGGTGATATTGTCTGCGTCAGCCAGAGGCGGAAACGGGCGTTGTGGTTGGCTGGCGATCAGTCCTACTCCGGTGGAAGCTCAATCTCTTTTTCAGAACATAGAGCGAACGATATTCAGGTCAACAACGTATATCGGCGCCAGATGGTTGCAAACAGGCACAAAAAAAGCGTCGTCGCGCCCTAGCGGGACCCTCCCGGCACCCACAAAATGTCGTCCTTGGCGCCATTATTGAGCGTCCGGCCGAGCACGAACAGATAGTCCGAAAGGCGATTGATATAGGCCAGCGCCTGCGGATTGAGCGCCATCTGCTGGCCAGCGGCGACGCAGGTCCGTTCGGCCCGGCGGGTAACCGCGCGGACAAGATGGACGGCCGCAGCGGCTTTGGTGCCGCCCGGCAGAATGAAACTGGTCAACGGATCGAGAGCAGCGGTCGCTGCATCAATCCGGGCTTCCAGATGCGCGACCTGAGACGGCACGATCCGCAAAACCATGTCCGAAGGGGCAAAATCGTCGCCCGCTTTCGCCGGTGTCGCCAGATCCGCGCCGAGGTCGAACAGGTCATTCTGGATGGTTCGCAATTCGAGAACCAGCGCATCCTCGGCGATTTCGCAAATCGCCACGCCAAGCGCGCTGTTCAGTTCGTCGACATCGCCAATCGCGGCCATGCGTGGATCATTCTTGCCAATCCGCGATCCGTCGACCAGGCCGGTCGTGCCGTCATCACCGGTCTTGGTGTAGATTTTGTTGAGTTTCACCATCGAAGAGGTGCCTTTATGACTGACCGCCTGCCAGGACGAGCAGCAGCACAACCAGCACGATCGCGATCGCCTGATATTTGACCCGGGCAAACATCATTTCATTCTGCTTCTTGTGCGAGGCGGTAATGCCGTCGGCATCGACGTCTCCCGGCTCCATGTTGGCGAAGGCAATCAGCCCGCGCACGAGGGCGTAAACAACAGCACCCGCCGCTGCGATGATCATCAATATCAAAATATAGCTCATATATGCACCTTAAGCTTACGAAAGCGAGATTCCAACCGGGAAGATACCCTGCCGTAAATCTTGCAATAATATATGCCCGTTTTGACCGGCCATTCGCAATACGGACAAAGAGGCAGAATCCCGGCTTTTGGCAAGTTTCTCGCCCTTTTCATCCCGCAACAGGGCATGATGGAAATAAACCGGCTTTGGCAATCCGAGCAGCGCCTGCAAAAGACAGTGGATATGGGTGGAGGCGAACAGATCGTCACCGCGCACGACATGGCTGATGCCGTCGCGCGCGTCGTCGAGCGTAACCGCGAGATGGTAGGCGACCGGCGCTTCCTTCGGCACAAGAATGACGTCACCCAGCCGCTCGGGGTGGCAAACCTGCGAACCATGCCGTTGATCCGTCCATTGCAGCGGCCCGGTGATTGCCATCGCCTTTGCAATGTCCAGCCGCCAGCTGTGCGGCTCGGCTGCTGCCCGCTTCCTGGCCAGCCCCCGGTCCAGATGCCGGCATGTCCCGGGATAGACCGGCCCCTCCGCCTCGGCCTCCGCCGCCTCCGGCTGCCGACCATCCTCCTGCAACCACCGCAGGTCCGAGCGGCTGCAAAAGCAGGGATAGATCAGCCCCCTCGCCTTCAGCCGGTCCGTCGCCGCCGCATAGCTATCCAGCCGCTCGGACTGAAAAACGACCTCTCCGTCCCAGTCCAGTCCCAGCCAGCGCAGGTCTTCCAGGATCGCGGTTACAAATTCTGGGCGGCTGCGTCCTCGATCGATATCCTCGATCCGCAGCAGAAACCGGCCGCCGCGCGCGCGGGCAAAATCATGCGCCATCATCGCCGCATAGGCGTGACCCAAATGCAACAATCCATTGGGGCTGGGGGCAAAACGCACTACGACATCTGGATTTAACTGGGCACTTGACGTCATGGGCCGGATATTGTTCTTTGTGTAACAGTCATGTCATGTTCTTAGGCATAAAGAGCGGACAGTAAAGGCCAAGGGAGACAGCACATATGTATCACCCCGACTTGCTGAGGCATCCGGAAAGCTGCCCTTCGCTCGTCCTCAACGCCGACTATACCCCCCTGTCCTATTATCCGCTCAGCCTGTGGCCCTGGCAAACTGCAATCAAGGCGGTGTTTCTCGACCGGGTCGATATTGTCTCCAGCTACGAGCGCGAAGTGCACAGCCCCAATCTGGACATGAAAATCCCGTCGGTGATTGCGCTCAAGAAATATATCAAACCTTCGGAATATCCGGCCTTCACCCGCTTCAACCTGTTCCTGCGCGACAAGTTCGAGTGCCAATATTGCGGGTCGCCGGACAATCTGACCTTCGACCATGTCATCCCGCGTCGCCAGAAAGGCCGCACGACATGGGAAAATGTCGCTACCGCCTGCCTGCCCTGCAATCTGAAGAAGGGCGGACGGACGCCCAGGGAAGCGCATATGCAGCTGGCCAAGCAGCCGATCAAGCCGACCAGCTGGCATCTGCAGGAACATGGTCGGGCCTTCCCACCCAACTTCCTGCACGATACCTGGCACGACTGGCTCTACTGGGATATCGAGCTGGAAAGCTGAGGCGCGCACGCGGCCGGTTCCGCCACCCTTCCCTCCTGCCGGCCTTCGAACACCAGTCCTATATCCCGGATTCGATTTATCCGCGAATTTGCGGTATAAACATCAAACATTGAGTTGCGTATTCACTGAGTCCGATGAATTTACTGACCGGAGGGTGTATATGATCAAACCACATTTTACATGGGGCGTCGCGCTACTTGCGCTGAGTGCCTACGGCGGCGGAACCGCTGAAGCTCAGGCGGGTTCCGCTGCGTCTGCCGACATGGCAGACACGGAGCTGGTCAAAATGGCGGGGGCGCCCCTCTTTGAGGGCATGGGTGCCTATAGCCGCAAAATCTCGACCGACTCGAAAGGTGCCAATCGTTATTTCAACCAGGGCATGGTGCTGGCCTTCGGTTTTAATCATGCCGAAAGCATCCGGTCGTTCCGGGCAGCCCAACGGCTCGATCCCGATTGCGCCATGTGCTTTTGGGGAGAGGCGCTCGCCACCGGCCCAAATATCAATGTGACCAGCAAGGGCAAGGCGGTGATGAGCGACCCCGAACGCAAGGCCGCGTTCGCCGCAATCAATCGTGCCTTGGCGCTCAAGGAAAGCGCAACGCCTCTGGAACAGGCGCTTATTGAAGCGCAGGCCAAACGCTATAATGGTGATCCGGCGACCGACCGGATGCCGCTGGATCTCGCCTATGCCGAAGCGATGGGCGAAGTCGTCGCAGCATATCCGGAGGATGACGACGCAGCGGCAATATATTCCGAGGCGTTGATGAACACGATGCCGTGGGATTACTGGTCCGATGACGGTACGCCCAAGCCGGAGACCAGGAAGGTCATTGCGGCGCTGGAGCGTATCATAGCCCGCAGTCCGCAGCACCCGCTTGCGCTCCACCTTTATATTCATGCCGTCGAGGCATCATCCGAGCCGGGACGGGCGGCAGATGAAGCGGACAGACTCGCCAACCTGGTACCCGCATCAGGCCATCTGACTCATATGCCCGCGCATATCTACTGGCGGGTCGGTCGCTATGACGATGCCGCGAGCGCCAATATCAGGGCAGCAGCGGTCGATGAGGAATATATTGCCGCCTGCAATGCGCAGGGATTCTATCCGGCGCTCTATTATCCCCACAATATCCATTTCCTGTGGGCAGCCACCAGCATGGCCGGCCAGAGCAAGATGGCGATCGATGCGGGCCGCAAGGTCGCTGCCAATGTCCGGCTGGAGCAGATCGAACAATTTCCGACGGTGGAATTCTTCCAGACCATCCCGCTGCTGACCCTTACCCAGTTTGGCAGATGGTCGGACATTCTGGCGGAACCGGCACCGCCCGAAAAACTCGATTATTCCAACGCGATCTGGCATTATGCACGGGGTGTTGCGATGGCCAATAGCGGGAATATCGAAGGCGCGCAGGCCGAACGCGCGAAACTCGCCGCGGTAAAGGACTCGGTGCAGATACGCTTTCTGGACAATGCCGATTATCCCGCCAGCGTCCTGCTCAATATCGCCGACGATCTGCTTCAGGGCGAAATGGCGCTGCAATCCGGCGACCCCGATCTTGCCGTCGGCCATTTTGAGCGGGCGGTAGAGAAGCAGGACACCCTGCCCTATACGGAGCCGCCGTTCTGGTATTATCCGACGCGCCAGTCACTGGGACAGGCACTGCTTGAGGCAGGCCGGCCCGCCGAAGCGGAGGCCGTCTACCGCAAGGATCTGCAGGACTATCCGCGCAATGGCTGGTCTATGTCGGGTCTCGCCACCGCACTGGAACGGCAAGGGAAGACGGACGAGGCCGAGGCGGCCAAGGCTGACTTTGCCGTCATCTGGTCCAAGGCGGATGTGAAGATTAAGGGCTCGCGTCTCTAGTTGGGCTTGACCGGTTCTCTGCCGCCGTGCAGCATCAGCGGATGACCCAATCCCTCACCGTCCGCCAGAATCCCGACATCAAATATCTGGGCAAATTGCTCGGCGATGTCATCCGTTCCTACGGCGGAGAGGAACTGTACCGGCGGACCGAATATATTCGTTCGACCAGCGTTGACCGGCACCGCGGCCTGGCCGACGCCGATGCCATTGACCCGGGCCTCGATGCTTTGTCGCTGGACGAAACACTGGCTTTTGTCCGGGGGTTCATGCTGTTTTCGCTGCTTGCCAATCTGGCCGAGGATCGCCAGGGAGTCGCGGCGGAAAAAGGAGCCACGGTCGTCGAGGCAATCAAGTTGCTCGCCAGCGAGGGAATTGATCGCAAGGCAATCCTGGACCTTCTCGACGAGGCATTGATTGCCCCGGTGCTAACCGCCCATCCGACCGAGGTCAGGCGCAAGAGCATAATCGATCACCGCGCCCGGATCGCCGAACTGTTGCTGATGAAGGACGCGGGCAAGGTCGAGACGCCGCAGGGTGACGCGCTCGACGATGCGATCCTGCGCCAGATCGCCTTGCTCTGGCAGACCCGCCCACTGCGCCGGGAGCGGCTGTTCGTCACCGACGAGGTACAGATTTCGCAAAGCTACATGAAGGATGTGTTCCTGCCGGTCCTGCCCCGGCTCTACGCGAAATGGGAACGGATACTGGGCGCCCGCCTGCCTAGCTTCCTCAAACTGAACAGCTGGATTGGCGGCGACCGCGACGGCAATCCCTTCGTCGATGCCCAGGCCATGGAAGAGGCGCTGTCGCGCGCCGCGGAAACCGTGATCGGCTATTATCTGATGTGCGTCCACACCTTGGGGGCCGAGCTTTCCATCTCCAGCGAACTGGCGGACGTGCCCGAAGCGGTGCTCGCTCTGGCTGAAGCCAGCGGTGACGACGCGCTGAGCCGCAAGGATGAACCCTATCGCCGCGCCTTGTCGGGCATCTATGCCAGATTGTCGGCAACCCATCTCAAGCTCTGCGACCATGTGCCAGGCCGGATGTCCCCGATTCCGGCCGAGGCCTATGACAATCCGCAGCAACTGCGCGAGGAACTGGTCATTCTCGCCAACGGCCTCAAATCAGCCGGCAAGGGTGCCTTCGCGACCTCCGGAGCATTGGGCCGCCTGATCCGCACGGTCGAACTGTTCGGCTTTCACTTGGCAACGCTCGACATGCGCCAGAACAGCCGGGTGCACGAACGGGTGATTGCCGAACTGCTGGAGCGCGCGGGTGTCGAACCGGACTATTTGGCCCTCGACGAGACCGAGCGGGTCAAGCGGCTGCGGGCCGAACTGTCCAACAACCGCCCGCTGGCCAGTCCTTGGATCACCTACAGCGAGGAAACGACAAAGGAATTGTCGATCATCCGCGCCGCCGCCGAAGCGCATCGCAAATATGGCCCGGACGTCATTACCAATTATAATATCAGCAATGGCGAGAGCGTGTCCGACATATTGGAAGTCTACGTTCTGCTGATGGAGACGGGCCTGTATCACGCGCCAACCGAAGATGATCCGGTGCCCGCCTGCCCGATCACGGCGGTGCCGCTGTTCGAGACCGTTGCCGACCTCGAGAACGCACCCGATGTCATGATCGATTTCTTCGCCCTTCCTGAAATGCATGCGCTGGCCGAGGCACGGGGCCATCAGGAAGTGATGATCGGCTATTCCGACAGCAACAAGGACGGCGGCTATCTGACCTCGACCTGGAGCCTGTTCAAGGCGAGCGATGCGCTCACCCCGATTTTTGCCGAAGCGGGGATCAAGATGCAGCTGTTTCACGGTCGCGGCGGCGCCGTCGGTCGTGGCGGCGGCTCCGCCTTCGGCGCGATCAAGGCGCAGCCCAAGGGCACCGTTGCCGGTCGCATCCGAATCACCGAACAGGGCGAAGTCATCGCCGCAAAATATGGTACCGAAGACAGCGCGGAAGCCAATCTGGAAGCAATGACCTCTGCGGTGCTGATTAACTCGCTGGAGCCCGATTCGACCGACCCCAGGGTGCAGGCCGAATTTGCCGGGGCAATGGACGAAATCTCGCAGATCGCGTTCACCGAATATCGCGACCTGGTCTATGGCGACGATGCTTTCCGTACCTTTTTCCGGCAGATGACGCCGCTGACGGAGATCGCCAAGCTGAAGATCGGCTCACGCCCTGCGAGCCGCACGAAAAGCGACAAAATCGAGGATCTGCGGGCTATTCCCTGGGTTTTCAGTTGGGCGCAGGCCCGCGTCATGCTGCCGGGCTGGTATGGCGTCGGTCACGCGCTGGCAGCGTTCGAGGATAAGGCCAAACTGAAGGACATGGCGCAAAGCTGGCCGTTTTTTCAGGCGACATTGTCCAATATGGAAATGGTCCTGGCGAAGTCCGACATGGGCATCGCCGCCCGCTACGCCGGACTGGTCGAGGACCGGGAGATGGGCCAGGCCTTTTTCGGCCGTATCCGTTCCGGCTGGTTCCAGACCCGGGACATATTGCTCGAAATCACCGACCAGCCGCATCTGCTGGCGAAAAGCCCTTCGCTGTTCAACAGCATCGAGTTGCGCCTGCCCTATATCGAGCCGCTCAACCATCTGCAGATCGAGCTGATGAAACGGCTGCGCGCCGGCGAAGAGGACCCACGGATCGGCGAGGGCATCCAGTTGTCGCTCAACGCCATCGCCACGGCATTGCGCAACAGTGGCTGATTCGAGGCAGTGACAGCCCAGAAGGCTCAAATCTGGGCAAGTACCGATATTCGCACCTTCCGAGCATTTTTGTCAGTCGCCTGCGATTGCGGTCGCGCCTAGACCACTGGCAAAACAGGAGAGATTCATGGTCGTCGAAACCAAACGCAGTTTTTGCCGCTTTTGCCACGCCAGCTGCGCGATGGTGGTGGAAGTTGAGGATGACAAGATCGTCTCCGTCCGCGGCGACAAGGAAGATCATCTGTTTCACGGCTATACCTGCATCAAGGGTCGCCAGCTTCCCGACATGCACAATCTTCCCGACCGGATGATCACCAGCAAGATTCGCCAGCCCGATGGCAGTTTCAAGGATATCGCGACTGCCGATGCGCTGAAACTCGCCGGCGAGCAGATGAAGAAAATGGTGGAGGAACATGGTCCCCACAGCGTCGCAGTCTATTGCGGTACCAATGCCTTCCAGAACAGCGCCGTATTGGGCACTTCCTATGCCTTCGCCCAGGGCATCGGTTCGCGCAACTGGTATACCAGCGTGACCGTCGATCAGCCGGCCAAGGTCTTCACCACCGCGCGCTACGGCATGTGGATGGGAGGCGGCAACGCCTTTACCGATTCCGATGTCGCAATGTTCGTCGGCAACAACCCGATCGTCTCGCATTATTCCGGCGGCATGCCGACCGCCTCGCCGTCACGCGGCCTGCGCGACGCGCTGGACAGGGGCCTGAAGCTCATCGTTGCAGATCCGCGGGTAAGCGATATGGGCAAGCTGGCACATGTGTATCTGCCGGTAAAACCCGGCGAAGATCCTGCCCTGCTCGCCGGCATGCTCAACGTGATTTTCGAAGAGAAGCTTTACGACCAGAATTTCGTCGCCGCTCATGTCGATGGCGTCGAAGAGCTGGAAGCTGCGGTCAAATCCATGACACCCGACATTGCCGCTAAACGCGCCGGGGTCGACAAGGATCAGCTGATTGCCGCTGCCCGCATGTTCGCCGGCGCCAACAAGGGCCGCGTGGTAACCGGAACCGGTCCCGAAATGGCCGGCAATGGAACGCTTACCGAATATCTCGTGGCTTCGATCAACATCCTCTGCGCCCGTTTCAATCAGGAAGGCGAGCGGGTGTCCGCACCGATGGTGTTCAACCCGCTAAGCGGCCTGCCAAAAAAGGCACAGGTCGCACCGAAAATGCCGACCTTTGGCGAGGGCTTTGCCAAGTCGCGCATCCGCGGCCTTGGTCTCCTCGGCAAGGAAATGCCGTGCAACGTATTGGCCGACGAAATCCTGACGCCCGGCGAGGGGCAGATCAGGGCGCTGATCTCGATCGGCGGCAATCCCGAAATTGCCTTCCCGGACCAGCAGAAGGTCCGCCGGGCGCTGGACGAATGCGAATTGTTCATCCAGGTCGATCCGTGGATGTCGGCCAGCGCCAAGCGCGCCGACATGATCTTGGCACCTTCGATGTGTCTGGAACGCGAAGACATCAACAATGTGTCGGACGCCTTCACCGAAGAGGCCTATGCCCATTATACCGAAGCGATGGTGCCGCCGCCCGGCGACACGATGGACGAATATGAAATGCTCTGGTGGCTGGCCAAGCACATGGGCATCGAAATGAACTTCCCCGGAGGGCCGGTGTCGATGGACGAATGCCCGGACAAGGCAACCGTGCTAGATCTGATTTCCGAAGGTTCGCTGCTGAGGCCCAGCAAGGCCAAGGCCGACGCGGCGGCGCTGGAGCGCAAGGGCGCGGCGATCACCTATGACGAACTTCACCCCGTCGTCGGTCCGGCCGATCCGGAGGCGGAGGAAAAATTCGATCTCAATGCCGGAGCCATGCCCAGCGAACTGACCGCATATGCAGCCAATGATCCGGCGACCGAAGGCTTCGATTTCCGCCTGATTTCCCGCCGGTCCAAGCACCGCTACAACAGCAACGGCCACACATTCCCGAAACTGGTCGCAAAAATGCCGACCAACCCGGCCTTTTTCAATCCCGATGATCTGGCAGCAGCCGGGATCGAAGATGGCGCGATCATCGAGATCACCTCTCCTACCGCGTCGATTTTCGGGCTGGCTAGGGCGGATGACAAGGTCCGCCCCGGTGTCATCTCGATGAGCCACGCCTTTGGCGACAGCGAGGCGGGCAAGGATGAGGTGATGAGCAAGGGCGGGTCAACCAACCGCCTGCTGACCGACGACAGCAATATCGATCCGATCACTGGACAGGCCCTGCAAAGCGCGATACCGGTCAGGGTTTCAGCCGCTTAAGGAAAGTCCATGACACACAATCTGGTTCACGGGTCCGCTCAGGACCGGTTTGCGCACGTGCGCGACATCATGGCCGCCAGCCTCGCCAGCGGTGCCGATGTCGGGGCCTCCTTTTGCGCGACCATTGACGGCGAGACCGTCATCGATATCTGGGGCGGCTGGGCCGACGAAGAGAAAACACGGCCATGGCAGGCCGACACGATCGTCAATGTCTATTCGACGACCAAGACGATGACCGCGCTGACTGCGCTGCTGGTCGCCGATCGCGGCGAGCTCGATTTTGACTCACCGGTGGCAAGATATTGGCCGGAATTTGCCCAGAATGGCAAGGCGGAGGTCACCGTCGCCCAATTGATGAGTCATTCTTCCGGCCTTTCCGGCTGGGAAACACCGATCACGCGCGAGGATCTCTACGACTGGGACAAGGCAACCTCGCTGCTCGCCGCGCAGGCACCGTGGTGGGAACCGGGCACGCAGGTCGGCTATCATGCCATTACCCAGGGCTATCTGGTTGGCGAAGTGGTCCGCCGGATCACCGGCAAGTCGCTGGGCACGGTTTTCCGCGAGGAAATCGCCGAGCCACTGGATGCCGACTTTCATATCGGACTGGATGCCAAGCATGACCACCGGGTCGCCGACCTGGTCCCGCCAAAAGCAGGCGCAGCGCAGGCGGCGGCCAATGATATCCAGCGCAAGACCTTCACAAACCCCCCAATCAATCCTCGAGACACGCGCACCAGAGAATGGCGCGGCGCGGAAATTCCGGCGGCCGGCGGCACCGGCAATGCCCGATCGGTCGCGGAAATCCACGTCTTGCTCGCCAATGGCGGCGTCGCCAAGGGCAAGCGCATCCTGTCAGAAGCCGGCTGCCGCAAGGCGCTTGAACTGCAGATCGAAGGCAATGATCTGGTGCTGATGGGCCTGCCGCTGCGATTCGGCCTAGGCTTTGGCCTGACCGGAGAGGTGGTCCAGCTGCCCAATGAAGGCAGCATGTTCTGGGGCGGCTATGGCGGCTCGCAAATCCTGATCGATATGGAGAATCGCGCGACCTATTGTTACGTCATGAACAAGATGGGCGAGGGGCTTTTGGGCGATATGCGGTCAGCGGATCTGATCGGCGCTGTCCGGGCGGCGGCCTAGCCGTCGCGGATCAGTCATGCCCGAACTGACATCGGGTTTCCATATCTCGCCGTCGCCAATCACATGGACTGCCTGCCCTTCGACCGGAAGGCATCGAGAAATTTGCGGCTGACAGAACCGGTTTATGGAAGATCAGGAGCCATCGTCACGAGCTCTGCAAGGGGCAGTTTCTCATCCATGCTTACACAATGTTCCACCCAGCGATGAAAATGTTGCAGGCCACCTTCATTGCGCCCGAATTGCACTGATTTCTGCAAGCCGGACGACAGAATATGTTGCTGGTCCCTCGACATCGGCAGATCTTCATCTCTGACAACATGGGCGATGAATTCCGTCAACTCGGCACCAGCGGTCCGCTCTTGGTCATTTTGCAGGCTTTCGTGCAGATATGTCTGGATCGTGATGGATTCGCCCACCGTACTTCCCGGGAAAACCTGTGAAATAATCACCCCCCGACCGCCTTGGAAGAAACTGTTGATCGAGACATTGGGAAAGAGAATCCATTCCCCCGAAAAAAGAGGCTCCATTGGCCAGTCTTCGCGAGACAGGCCATCGAGGACAGAAAGGCTATCGGGAACCGACGAGTCACTCCGTTTTCCGACATGTCGCAAGCGAAAATGGGGTCCATGGTACTGATATTGCGCAGCATTTCCTATATCTGTCCCGAATGTCTCGCGATGGAGTACCGGAAGGTGATAGAATTCCAGATGAGCATCGAAGGCCAGTTTCCAGTTGGTGCCTTCAAGGGTGGTCCGTTGACCAAAATGCCAGTTTTCAAAACCGAAACCGCCGAGCATCTCTGTAAATTCACCCAGAAATGCCGAGAAATCTGAGGGGGCATCGGGGTCCAGAATGGCCCAGATCAGCCCCGACTGCTCATGCAACGGAAAACGGAGCAGGCCGTAGTCGTCTGGGTCGATGTCTCCGTAATTCTCGCGAGAGGCAATCCCGATAAGATTGCCTTCCCGCCCGAATGTCCAGCCATGATAGGGACAAGTGAAGCGTGCGGCCTTGCCGCAGCCTTTTGCGATGGGACTGGCGCGATGCGTGCAACTGTTGAGGAACGCCCGCGCCACACCATCCTTGCCGCGCACGAGCAGGACCGGCACGCCTGCAATATCCATTGTCTTGTAGCTTCCGGATTCGAACAACTCGCAGCTTGCCGCCAGCATCAGGGGCAAGCGCTTGAAAATCCTGTTCTGCTCGGCGGCGAACTGAGCGTCGTCCGTATATTGGCTGGCGTCCAACGTTGCCACTTGGCGCGCATGCCGCACGACGCCCGTCTCCTGAAGGTCCAGCATCTCCTGAGTGTCAGCATAGAGCTGTTGCATCGTGGCGGATTTCATCGGCGTAAATTCTCCATTCTTGCCACCTTTTAATAAAGAGCCAAAAAACCGAGTCAATCTTAAATGTAACATTGATATAAATAAACGGATATGACATCCAGAGAACCTATTGCCGAACCTTTGGTGAGAATTATGAGATATGGTCTCGGAGGAGAGAATGATGGAAGATATCGCCAACTTGACATGGGATCATGAAGTTGATCTCCTGGTGGTGGGAACCGGGTCGGCCGGCTTGACCACTGCGGTCGTGGCGGCGGTCGAGGGCCTAAAAGTCCTAGTTATCGAAAAAACCGAATCTTATGGCGGCACCACGGCCCTCTCTGGCGGGGTCGCCTGGATTCCCAACAACCCGTTGATGAAAGCGGCCGGCATCCCTGACACGCCAGATGATGCTCTTACCTATCTGAAGCACAATGTCGGCAATCGCGTTGCACCCGCCAAGCTCGAAGCGCTGGTCGAGCACGCACCGCAGATGGCCGAGTATATGCAGGCGAACAGCGCGGTGCAATTCCAGATGATGGAAGATTTCCCCGATTACCGGCCCGAAACGCCAGGCGGCTGTAACGGCGGTCGCTCCATTGACCCAAAGGTGTTTTCCGGCCGCAAGCTTAAGGACTATGCGCAGTTGCGCAAGCAAAATACGGAAATCCCCGGCGGCATTGTCGGTTCGGTCAAGGAACTCCGGCGACTGGCCTTTTTCCGGTCTAATCCGAAGGGGCTGCTGGCAGTCTGGAAGATGTTTCCGAGGAATCTGTGGAACAAGATCGCGTCCCGCCAGCATATTTCGAGTGGCCGCGCTCTGGTTGCCCGGTTGCGCTATTCGTTGCAGGAACTGGGCGTGCCGCTGTGGCTAAAGACAGGCCTTAATGAGTTGCTGGTCGCGAATGGCGCCGTGATCGGCGCGCGTGTCATGCGGGAGGGCAAGCTGCTCAATGTCCGCGCCCGTCGGGGCGTCATGATCGCCGCTGGCGGTTTCGAGCATAATGGATCGATGCGAAAAGAATATTTCGGCGCAGATGTAGCCGAACAATGGGGATCGGGCGCATTTACATCAGGCTCGCCCGGCAATGTCGGCGACGGCATCAAAGCGGGTCTGGCAGCAGGCGCGGCGCTCGACCTGATGGATGACATGTGGTGGATGCCGTCTTCGGTGGAACCGGGGGCCAAAACGCCGACCATCCATGTGTTCGAGCGCGGCCTGCCGCACTTCCTGATCGTCAATGCCAGCGGCAAGCGCTTTGCCAACGAGGCCCGGCCCTATAATGAACTGGGCCGGGTGATCTATGAAGAAACAAGTCCGCCCGCCTTTATGATATTCGATCAGCAATATCGCAACCGATACGCCATGGGGACGATGCTGCCCGGCATCACGCCGGAGCGCTTCATCGAAGCGGGCTATATCAAGCGCGCCGATACGCTCGAAGCGCTGGCTGCTCAGGCCGAGATCGATCCGGCCGGCCTGAAGCAGACTGTCGAACGGTTCAACATCATGGCCGCAGATGGGCGGGACGAGGATTTCCACAAGGGCGAGAGCGCGTTCGACCGCTATGCGGGCGATCCGGCAAACAAACCGAACCCGTGCCTTGGCCCTGTCACAAAGGCGCCCTTCTACGCCATGCAAATTCAGGCCGGTGACCTGGGTACCAAGGGCGGACTTTTGACCAACGAGCATGGGCAGGTACTGCGTGAAGACAGCTCGGTGATACCGGGACTATATGCCGCGGGGAACAGCTCGGCCTGTGTGGTTGGCAATTTCTATCCGGGTGCAGGCGGTACCATAGGCGCGGCGATGACTTATGGGTACATTGCCGCCAAGCATGCCGCGGGCGAAAAATCGCGTTCGCGAGCGCCAGTGTCTGGATGACACCAGTTTCCGGACCCTGCCTGGTTCGTCAACTCTGACATCGCTCCGGACGGCCTACCATCAGCGCGCCAGCCGTCATCAGCCGTTCAATGTCCGAAATTATGCAGACGCCGCATTCTCTCCCGCAACTCGGCCGAAATATGAGGCCGGTCCCAGCATCAATCCACTGGCGTAGCCACGACCATCCTGCGCGATGCTGGAAACGCAAGCACCTGCAGCAAATAAACCGGCAATTACGTTGCCGTCGGTATCGAGCACCTCGGCATCGGAAGAGGTCTTCAAACCGCCTAAAGTGATGTAATAATAACAGGAATTGCTGTAGGAGACTTCGAAAGCAGCGTAGGGGCCTTGGTCGAGCGGTTGCAGCCAATCCTTGTCCTTGTGAAAAAGCGCATCTGCCCCTTGCGCTGCACCTTTGTTGTATTCGGCCATGGTGCGCTGGAGCGAACCGTGGGGCATATCCAGCCCCGCTTCCATTTCTGCAACCGTTTCCCAACCATCGACGAGACGGTGGTGAGCATGGTCAACTTCGGGATAGGCAAAGATCGCCGCATCCATCACCAGATAGGCTGCGGTTCCCCGCTGCTCCATAATCGCCTGGGCGGTGCGGCCGTGATAACTGTCCTCGGCGACGAATCGCTCGCCGTCGCTGTTGACCAGAATTGCCTTGATAAGTTGCTCCGGCGGGTAAAAGCTGGCGGTGGCGATGATCCCATCCATCGAATGCAATTCTGCGTTCGCCGCTTGTCCAAGACGAATGGCGTCACCATCATTGTTCGGAATACCGAGTGGCTCACAGTTATCGGGGAATTGAGGGGCATAGTGGCTGACCATCTCGCGGTTCATACCAAAGGCGCCTGCTGCCAGCACTACCCCGCGTGCCGCCCGGAAGAATTTCTGCCCATCACTCTGCTTCGAGCGGACACCGACGATACGCCCGGCTTCATCGCGGAAGAGCCCAGTGACACGGCTGTCTGCCTCCACGCGCACGCCTTCGCGTTCGCATGCAGCAATCAATGCGGCCATCGCCAAGGCCCCGCCTCCATCGCCTTCCTTGGCGACCTTGTGTCCGCGCGGAACCGGCCTTGCTATTTTGTTAAAGGGCCATAATTTCTCGTTACCTGTGGAGGCAAGGCAATCATCTGTGGGGGCGATTACCGACTTGCCTTTGTAATGGCCCCGATTGAAAGGCACACCCTGAGCCTTAAGCCAGTCGAACTGTGCAACCGAATGATCGCAGAAGCGGCGAACCAGATGTGCGTCCGGGGCCCCGGTGCTGGCCATCAGGAAGTCAAACATATTGTCGGGCGTATCCTCGTATCCCGCCGCTATCTGGACGTCGGTCCCACCGCCAAAATAGAAAATGCCTGCCGAGAGCGCACTAGCCCCGCCGCCGCCCGATGCACGCTCGATGACCAGCACGTTGGCACCCGCCCGGCGCGCTTCCAACGCTGCGCATGCTCCCGCAATGCCATAGCCTATGACAAGCACGTCTGCGGTGTCGTCCCAATGTTCGATTGTCGAAGGAGAGAGAATTTCAACGGATTCATCTGCATTGGTCATGGGCATCACTCTCTTTCAACTTGTAAATCGCAATGGCGCAGGAGAGCTCAGTATCTCCCTGCGTTGAACCTAGCAGCGCCATCGTCGAAGAGTTCACTTGAATTGCTGCTGCTCTCGCTCTTGGCGCGTTCAATTTCGTATAGCTCTCAGCCGTCAAGTCAATATTAAATATAACATTGATATAAATAAAATGACGATACTGTCATTTGGCAATCCGTCTCATTAGAGGAAGACATGTCTCCGATGCTTGCTATTTGATGGACACTCAATTGTGGGGTTCGAGCTCAATATTGCAGCGGAAAACACTGCGATTGCGAGACCCTGAGGCAATATCGAAAAGAGCGGATGCTCGACACCAGGAGATCATTTTTATCTGGCATTAACTCCAGAATATGGTTGGTAGTATTCGAAAATCGTTTGGCTCCTGCTGCGAAAAAGAATTTTTCCGCTGAGCAAGCTCCGAGACCCACCCCGTAATAACCAGCTAACAAATCGTATCGGTAGATGAGCCAAATTCGCTTTCCAGCACCCGTTTCTGCTGCTCGACAGGCCAGTTTTCAGGATCGTGTATCGCCTGAATAGCGATGCCGACGAGTACGGCGAATATCCTTCGCTCCTCAACGTCCTTATCATTTTCATCAATCGATCGAGAAGGAGAATTGCGATCCAGCAAGCCGCGTATCATGCGGAGAGTATTCTCGGTCTTCGCCACCTGCTGTTGGCGAAACTCGGTATCGGTCAGCGTCATGTTCCAGAATGCTATCCAGACTTTCCAGTTGTCCCGGCTTTCATCATCCGTGGGCAATAATGTCTGCAAACAGGCTGTCGTCGACAGGTCGCACTCGACGGCCTGTTCGAACCTGCGCTCGGTGATTTCCAGGGTGTTCAGGAAAATGAACAGCATGAGTTCGCGTTTATCCCGAAAATAATGCGAGATTATGGCTGTGCTGAGATTTGCGGATTCTGCAATTCGCCGGATAGTGAGTTTTTCAAGCCCGTGTTCCAGCAGTATGTTTCGGGCGATCCCGACGACTTGCCGACGGCGCTCATCATGATCTACTATACGCGGCAAATTGCTACCATCTATCAGTTTCGGACACGTGGAGGTCTATTCGATCAGCAACGCCATGACAATTGCGCATATTTCATGGGACGCGTTTCTATCCCATCCGGGTTCTGGATGAATTTCAACATTGGGATTCGGGGCTCCATCAACAGCCAAGGAGTTGCCCTTCATCAAAAGACTAGTCGACGGTCGAACATTTGATTTTATATATAACAATGTTACAGTAAATATTGACTCGCTTTCTGGGCGCTTAGTCAATTTGAATGCAACAGGATGAGGATGAGGAGAAACGCAGATGGCAATCGCGGCAATGCAGACCGAGGGCTCGGGGACATGGTGATGGAGCCTGCCTATATCGATCAAATGAAACGGCTGATGGAGTGGGAAGCGTCGCGCACCGCTCCGCCACAGGGCTTCCCCCGTCTCCCCGACCTTCCCGCTGGCCGCTACACTTCCCAGGAATATTATGATCTCGAACAGCAATATCTGTGGAAGAAAAGCTGGCTGTTCGCCGGCCATATCGACGAAGTGCCGGAGCCCGGATGCTTCATGAAATGGGAGCAGGTCGGTGATCCGATCGTCATCATTCACGGCATGGACGGCGAGGTGCGCGCCTTTTACAACACCTGCCGACACCGGGGTGCCCCTGTCGTCACCGAAGAAAGAGGCCGGTCGCCGCGCCTTATGTGCGGCTATCACAACTGGACCTACAAGACCGACGGAACCCTGGTCGGCGTGCCGGAAAAGCAGGATTTCGGTCCGGACTTCGACATGTCCTGCCGCAGCCTTATCCCGGTCAAGTGCGAGCGGCTGGGCAATCTGATTTTCGTCAATTTCGACAAGGAGGCGATGCCGCTCAAGCAATGGCTCGGCCCGGTCTGGGAGGAATGGAAGGAGTTCCGCTTTGACAAGATCCGGCTGGCGGCGCGCCACAGCTTCGACCTCAAGTGCAACTGGAAGGTCGCGATGGAGGCCAATATGGAGGTCTATCACGTACCCTTCATCCATCCCGATACCGTTGCGCCGCTCGTCGACAGCAAGCGCAATGTGAACACCCTCTATCCCAACGGCCATGCCCGGATGCTGGCCCCCGCGCCCGCGCAAACCGATCGCGAGCATGTCCGCGCCATCGACAGCCCGCCCCATTGGCAGGAGATCGAAGGGGTCGGCGAATTGGGACGGACCTGCACGCAAAGCTACACCATGTTCCCCAACTGGGTATCGCCGCTGAGCAATTATTTCGTGCCGCCGCTGATTTTCTGGCCGACATCGCTCAATACGACGCGGCTGGAGCTGGTGACCATGGCGATGGACTGGGGTGAAGGGCCGGCGCCCGATCTGTGGACCGTCCCGGACGAAAGCAAACCCAATGGTCGCGACATGTCGCCGATCATTCTCGAGGATACGCAATTTGGCGAAATGATCCAGAAGTCGATGGAAAGCGACGGCTTCAAGAGCGTCCCGCTCAGCTACCAGGAAGCGCGCATTTACAGCTTTCACCAGAATTGCGACAAGATGATCGGCCTCAACCGCGTACCTCCTGAACTCGCCGTCGAGCAGGTGATTGGTGAGGAATGGGTCTATCCCAACGACCCGCGCGTCGCCCAGATGGAACAGCTGGAAGCCGCAGAATGATCTGACGAAACAGAATGGCGGCGCAAGCCGGGACAAGGAGCATGATGGGACGGGTGCAGGACAAGATCATATTGTTGACGGGCGGCGCCATGGGCCTCGGCAAGGCATCGGCCCGGCGCCTCTCGGAGGAAGGAGCCAGAGTTCTGATCACCGATCACAATGCCGAAGCCGGAGCGGCAACGGCGGCGGAACTTGGTGCCAATGTCGATTTTCTGGAACAGGACGTTACCAATCCCGACCGCTGGGCGGAAGTGATTGCCCATGTCGAGGCCGAATATGGCCGGCTCGACGTGCTTGTCAACAACGCCGCCGTTACCGTTTTCGGCTCGATAGCAGACATCAGCTACGAGGATTTCCGGCGCTGCTATACTGTCGATGTCGACTCGATATTTCTGGGCTGCAAGGCGGCCCTGCCCCTGATGAGTATGAACGGTGGTTCGATCATCAATTTTTCTTCCGCAGCCGCGATCAACGCCAGCGCCGATCTGGTCGCCTATAACAGCGCCAAGGCGGCGATTCCGATGCTGACCAAATCGATCGCCCTCTATTGCGCGAGGGAGAAGAACGGTGTCCGGGTGAATGCCGTGCTGCCCGGCACGATCATGACGCCCAATGTGCGCAGCGTGATCGACGGAACGCCCAATCCGGCGGAAACCGAGGAACTGTTCAAGCTTGCCCAGCCCGTCGGATATATGGGGGAGCCGGATGATGTGGCCCATCTCGTGGTCTATCTGGCCTCGAACGAAAGCAAATTCGCCACTGGTGCCGCCTTTGCGGTTGACGGGGGTCTGAGCATATAGGGCATTTTCGCGGACGACCGGAGCGGGCAATGTCTTTATATTGCACCAAAGCCTAGCGTTTCGCGCCTCTAGTCCCTAAATGCACCAACATGCATTTTCTCGATCAAGCCAAAATCTATGTCAGCTCCGGCCAGGGCGGGCCCGGCGCTGTCAGTTTCCGGCGTGAAAAATATATTCAATATGGTGGTCCCGACGGCGGCAATGGCGGCAAGGGCGGCGATATCGTTTTCATGGCGGTGGAAGGCCTCAACACGCTGATCGACTTTCGCTATGCCCAGCATTTCAAGGCACCGCGCGGCAGGGGCGGCGCTGGCCGCAACCGGACCGGTGCCGGCGGCGAAGACCTGGTCATCAAGGTGCCGGTGGGCACGCAGATATTGTCGGAAGACAAGGAACATGTGCTGCTCGACTTCACGCAGGAGGGCCAGCGCGCGACTTTCCTTGAAGGTGGTATCGGCGGACGCGGCAATGCCAGTTACAAGAGCTCGACCAACCGCGCCCCGCGCCAGCACCAGCCGGGCGAACTGGGCGAGGAAGCGGCGGTCTGGTTGCGGCTCAAGCTCATTGCCGACGCCGGACTTGTCGGTCTTCCAAATGCCGGCAAATCCACCCTTATCAACAAGGTAACCAACGCCGACGCCAAGGTCGGTGCCTATCCGTTTACCACCATCCATCCGCAGCTCGGCGTGGTCCGCCACAAGGGCCGCGAGTTCGTGCTGGCGGATATTCCCGGGCTGATCGAGGGCGCGGCAGAAGGTGCCGGTATCGGCGACCGCTTTCTTGGTCATATCGAACGGTGCAAGATATTGCTGCACCTGGTCGATGCGACTGGCGATGATCCGGTAGAAGCCTGGAAAACGGTCAGCAAGGAACTCGAGAAATATGGCGGTGGTCTCTCGGAAAAACCGCAAATACTGGCACTGAACAAGGCCGATCTGCTCGATGACGAGCTGATGGCCGATATCGCGAGCCAATTGCGGGCGGCCGGGGCGGAACATGTGCTGCCGCTGTCCGGCGCGACCGGTGCCGGGCTGGATGCCGCGCTCGACAAAATCCTCGAGGCGGTTGGCGAGAACAGTTCGATCGAACGCAAGGGCCAGCCAGCACAAGCCTCTGATGAAGGGGACAAAGCCAAGGACTGGTCGCCGCTGTGAATGGCACCAAGCCGGAAACGATTGTCGTCAAGGTCGGGTCTGCCCTGCTTGTGGGCGAGGATGGCGAAGCCCGCCGGTCATGGCTCCGGACGCTGGTTGCGGATATCGCCAGGCGCCATCAGGCGGGTGACAATGTCATCATCGTTTCATCGGGCTCGATTGCCCTCGGCGCGCGCAAGCTAGGTCTTGAACAGGGAGGCCGGGCCAATCTGGCCGACGCACAGGCGGCAGCCTCGATTGGCCAGATCGCGTTGAGCAGCCTGTGGTCGGAGCTTCTGGCAGAATATCAGATCACCGCCGCCCAGATGCTGCTCACGCTCGATGATCTGGAAGATCGCAAGCGCTATCTCAACGCCACCGCCACGCTCGAACGGCTGCTCGAACATCGCGCGATTGCGGTGATCAACGAAAATGACAGTGTCGCCACCGACGAGATCCGCTTTGGCGACAATGACCGGCTGGCCGCGCGGGTGGCCCAGGCGGCGGGTGCGGACCGGGTGCTGCTGCTTTCCGATATCGACGGGCTCTACGACCGCAGGCCGGGCGTCGAAACCCATGGACAATTTATCGGCATCGTCGAATCCGTCGATGAATCGATTCTGGCAATGGCCGACGGCAGTTCTTCTTCCGGACTTGGATCAGGCGGCATGACCTCCAAGCTGGAAGCGGCAAAAATTGCCAATCTCGCCGGGATCGAACTGTCGATCATCTCGGGCCGCGAAGAGCATCCGCTGGAACGCTATGCACTCACCAATGTCGGCACGCTGTTCAAGGCTGGCGATGGTGCCAATGCCCGCAAGGCCTGGCTGGGCGGGCGGCTCACCTCAGCGGGGACGATCACCATCGATGCCGGTGCGGTTGCGGCGCTGCAATCGGGTGGCAGCCTGCTGGCGGCCGGCATCATCACCATCGACGGCCAGTTTCAACGCAGCGACGTGGTCGAGATCAAGGACGAAAACGGCCTGACGATCGCGCGCGGACTGGCCGAATATGATGCGCTTGATTGCGCCAGGATCATTGGCCACCGCAGCTCGGAACTGGAAGCCTTGCTGGGCTATGCCCCGCGCAGTGCTGTGGTCCACCGCAACCAGATGGTGCTGGTGTAGGGATTATGGCCGGGGTCGCTCGCAAGACCGTCGCCATCACCGGTGCCACCGGCTTTGTCGGCAGCCGGATGCTCGATCTGATCGTGCGGGAAGGATATGATGCGCGCGCGCTGACCCGGCGCAAGCAGGATGACCGACCCGGCGTCGAATGGGTGCGCGGGGCCATGGACAATCCGGACAGCCTTGCCCGGCTATGCGCCGGCGCGGACATGGTTCTCCATATTGCCGGCGTGGTCAACGCCCCCGACCGCGCCGGATTCGAGTCCGGCAATGTCACGGGAACACTGGCCGTAGTGGAAGCCGCCAAACAGGCCGGGACAGGACGCTTCATCCATGTCTCGTCACTGGCCGCGACCCAGCCGCAGCTGTCAATCTATGGCGAGACCAAGGCCAAGGCGGAAAAAATTGTCGCGATCAGCGGACTGGACTGGACGATCATCCGTCCCCCTGCCGTCTATGGACCCGGCGACGGCGAATTTCTGCATCTGTTCAAGATGGCCCGGCTGGGATTTGTCACCATGCCGCCCGATGCCGACGGCCGGCTGTCGGTGATCCATGTAGAGGATCTGTGCCATGCGCTGCTCGCGCTTTTGCCGGAACAGGAAGAACTGACGGCCCGGATATTCGAGGTCGATGACGGCAAACCGGGCGGCTGGAGCCATGCCAGTTTTGCCAGGGCGATCGGCTGGGCGATCGGCAAGCGCATTTCTGCCGTGGGCATACCCAAATCACTGCTGCGGCTAGGGGCCGGAGCCGACCGTCTGCTGCGCCGGGAAAAAGCGAAACTGACCGCAGATCGGGTCAGTTATTTCTGTCATGATGACTGGACGATTGATCCAGACAAGCGACTACCGGTGCAGCTGTGGCAGCCGCGGATCGAAACGCGCCAGGGTCTCAAGGATACCGCGAGCTGGTACCGCCAGAATGACTGGCTGTGACGCCCTTCAGAGGATTGAACCGGCGAACTGTTCGTACACATAGGCGATGAAGGTCAGGGTCAGACCGGCCAGAAACACCCGATATGCCCAGCCGAGAAAACGGTATTTCTTGCGGCCCAGCAGGGTCCCCATCTGGTAAATGTCGCGCAACATCGCGCGGTAGACCATCTCCTGGTTCCGGAATTCCTCGTTCAGCAAACGCTCGATAAATTCTTCTTCCGACAAGGTGCCGAACCCGCCAAAAAAGAGCATATTGGCTGACCCTCCCTTGCGCGGCGTGAAAGAGGGCATAACGGCAACGGCTGCCAGACCCGCAGAAGCAAAGGCGGCGATCGCCAGGATCATCAGCGGGACCGAAAGGTCACCGGTCCGGCTCTGTCCGATCGCCAGCGTGAATACGATGAACGTCGCCCCGATCAGCATATTGGCCTTGTGGTCGGCCATCATGCTCAGCTGGACATGATGCTGCTGCGTCGTCCGCAGCGCGTAAACCGCATCATCCGGCCATTTTCTGTCTTCCGCCATATGTTTTCCCCCACGCGTCCGGGAAAGTGACACAATCGACGCATTTCGGCAAGCTGATGCCGCTTTTGCGCCTTATTCGCTTGCCAATGGGGCGCAACCGTTGGCAAAGGTCCGGCAAGGCAATTTGGCCAGTGACACGAGGAAAGCAGTATATGGCAAATCGCGAAGACATCATGGCGAAGATCAGCGAGCTGATCGGGCCGTTCAACAACAAGGGTGTCGATCTGTCGGCAGCCACGACCTTCCAGGGCGATCTCGAATGGGACAGCCTGACGGTCATGGACTTTGTCGCTGCCGTCGAGGATGAATTTGATATCATCATCACCATGAACATGCAGGCCGAGATCGAGACCGTCGGCCAGCTCGCCGATGCCGTTGCAAGGTTGATGGACAGCTAAAGCCCAGCACCCGTTCGCCCTGAGCTAGTCAAAGGGTCGCACGAGCGGGTGGTTCGTACTCCGACAGGCTCAGCACGAACGGAAGTAAAAAATGACCGATCTACTCAGTAAATTCGATCCGCTTATCCAGGAGCGCGAAAATCTCCTGGCGACCGGCGTCAAGGACCCTTTTTCCCTGGTGATGGAGAGAGTGCTCTCCCCGACCGTCGCCATCTGCAACGGCAAGGAAACGATCCTCCTCGGCACCTATAATTATATGGGCATGACCTTTGATGACGATGTCCGGCAGGCCGGCCTGAAGGCGCTGGAAGAATTCGGTTCCGGCACCACCGGCAGCCGCGTGCTCAACGGCACTTACAGCCTGCACCGCGATTGCGAGGAGGCGCTCAAGGAATTCTACGCGATGGACCACGCGATGGTCTTTTCCACCGGCTATCAGGCCAATCTCGGCATCATCTCCACCCTCGCCGGCAAGGGCGATTATGTCATCCTCGATATCGACAGCCATGCGTCGATCTATGACGGTTGCGCGATGGGCAACGCCGAGATTGTCGCCTTCCGCCACAATGACGTCGAGGCGCTGGAAAAGCGGTTGAAACGCCTGCCGCCCGAAGCCGGCAAGCTTGTGGTCCTCGAGGGCGTCTATTCGATGCTCGGCGATGTCGCCCCGCTCAAGGAAATGGTCCGCGTCTGCAAGGAAAACGGTGCCATGATACTGGTCGACGAGGCCCATTCGATGGGCTTTGTCGGCGAAAATGGCCGCGGCGTCGCCGAAGAACAGGGCGTAATCGACGATGTCGATTTCATCATCGGCACGTTCAGCAAGAGCGTCGGCACGGTCGGTGGATTCTGCGTCTCCAACCATCCGAAATTCGAAATATTGCGGCTGGTCTGTCGTCCCTATGTGTTCACCGCCAGCCTGCCGCCCAGCGTGATGGCCACGGCGAGCACCTCGATCCGCAAGCTGATGCACAGCGGCAACAAGCGCGCCCATCTCTGGGAGAATAGCAAGCGGCTGCACCAGGGACTGCGCGATCTCGGCTTCACCCTCGGCACGCCCGAGGCGCAAAGCGCGATCATCGCGGTGATCATGCCCGACCTCGAGAAAGGCGCGATGATGTGGCAGGCTTTGCTGGCAGAGGGCCTTTATGTGAACCTCGCTCGCCCGCCTGCGACCCCGGCGAACATGACGCTGCTGCGCTGTTCGCTCTGCGCGGAACATACCAGCGAGCAAGTCGACCAGATTTTGGAGATGTTCGAGGCGGCCGGGAAAGCGGTTGGGGCGATCTAACTGCCATGACCGACCCCATACTCTTAGAACAGCGCGGCGCGATCGAAATCCTCACCCTCAACCGCCCTGACAAGCTCAACACGATGAACGAGGCGATGATCTTTGCGCTGCAGGATTATTTTCGGGGCCTACAGAAGCGCCTGGATGTGCGCGTGGTTCTTTTTCGCGCTGAAGGTCGCGCCTTTTGCGCCGGTCTTGATATCGGCGGCTGGAAGAATGATGGCTCGCAGGGGCAGGTCCAGCATGTCTGGCGCACCCAGCGCTCGATCGCCACGGTGATGCAGCTGATGCGCCAATGCCCGCAGCCGATTATCGCGCTGGCGCAAGGTGCGGCCTGCGGCGGTGGCTTCTCGCTGCTGCTCGCCAGCGATATTCGCTACGGCGCGCCCAGCCTGAAAATGAATGCCGCCTATATCAAGATCGGCCTCGGCGGCTGTGACATGGGCTCCAGCTATTTCCTGCCGCGCATGGTCGGTGCCTCGATCGCCTCGGAACTGATCCTGACCGGGCGCTTCATCCATGCCGAACGGGCAGAGAAATATGGCCTGATCAGCGAAGTCGTGGACGAGGACAAGCTGCTGGCAACCGGCCTGTCCCTGGCCGGGGAAATGCTCGACACCGCGCCCATGGGCCTGCGCCTGTCCAAGGACGCATTGAATCGCAATATCGATGCGCAAAGTTTTGAAACCGCGCTGGCGATCGAGGACCGGCAACAGGTGATGCTGTCGATGACCGAGGACAGCCGGGAAGCGGCCAAGGCATTTTTCGCGAAGCGCAAACCGGACTACAAGGACCGGTAGCGCACCACATCAACGCTATCGCTCGCGGTGTTCGGTCCCTGCTCCCGCGGTGATGAAAACCGCCGTCGCAGAACCTTCCACATCCGCCGTATGCCAGATGCCCGGCGCGTTTATCGCATATTCGCCCACCGACAAGGTCGTGCTCTGCAGGATGCCGTCGCTCATTTCCTGGATCAGGGTGATTTCGCCTTCGGTGCACAAGACCACCTCCGCGCCCTTCGGATGCATTTCCCAGACATCCCAGCTTTCGGTGAATGTGGACATCGACACCAGGCGTCCCTCGGCTCCATCCTCGCCATGGCGCGCGCCATATTCCGCATACCATTGCATCCCGCCGGTCATCTGGGGTTCAACCTCCGCGGTTGCCCCGAAACCCAGATGGATGGGATTGATTTCCAGCCTGTGCGGCATATTCCTTCTCCTTGCAGTCCCTGCTATTTGATCGCCCCGCCCATGATCAACCGCGGCAGCATCACCAGCGCGCCCAGGATCGGCCATTTGCGCTGCCACGGCCTGATCACATAATCGGTCCCGGCATGGCGGTTGATCTTCCACGCCAGATAATCAATGCCCCCCGCATAGGTGGCCGAGGCCTTGGCCAGCCTGGCCAGGGTCAGCAGCTTGCCGTTGCGCCGCAATTGCCGCCATCGTTTTTCAACCGCGGTGCGAGAGGCCACAATCTTGAGATTCCCATTCGGCGCCTGGTCCCGTTCGGCAATCGCCGCCACCACCGCTGGACCAAATCGCGCATAGCGCTCCGGATCGGAATCCACGACCGAACCGGAACGATCCTTCCGCTCCGCGCGCAATTCCGCCCCGTAGGTCAGCTCGAAACCGCGTTTCCACAGGTCCAGGATGCTATATTCCGTATTGATGCCCATCATCGGAAAGGTCATGTCGAACAGGGTGACCGGTGCGCCGGCAATGGCGTCGGCGGCCTGCGCCTGCGCCGCTTCATCCGCATGCCAGACCAGCCGGGACGGTTGTGCAAACCGCGCCCAGACGCTCACCGCACTGGCAGTGATCCGGTTCAGCCGGCGAAAATCATTCTCGCTGAGCACCGCGACCTTGGCGACCAGACCGCCATGTTCCGCCGGGAATACATTGGGCGGCAGTCGCTTGTTCGCGCCGGCGAGCCAGCTTTTTCCATAGGCTGCCTCGTAACCGGAAACGATCAGGTAGAAATCGAGCATCTGTCCATCGAGCTCGGTGGTGCGCAGGCAAGACCCGTAGAAGAGCACCGCCCGCGATGCCTCGCCATATTGCCCAGCAATCGACTCCGCAAAGGCCGACACCCGGGGGTCGACGGGCTGCGCCAGTTCCTGCGCAATCAGGGATTGAAGTTCGCTCACGCGAACAGCCTTAGCTCAAGCTGCGAGCCGAAGGAAGGATACTGCCTTGGTTGATCTCAGCACGATCGGCTGCCCGGGCTCGGCAGAGAATAATTCTCCGTCCATCAGCACATTGCTGCCCTCGCCCTCGATCCGGATTGTATCGCCGCGCTCCAGATGGATGCCCTTCTGCACATTCTTGCCGAGCCGGCCAAAAATCACCGAAAGCAGGAAACGAACGATGGCACCGGCCTTCTGGTCAATGGCCAGAAACTGCATCCGGCCAATCGCATTCTGGTTCCGCATGGACCGCTTCATCAACAGCAAGCGTTCCAGCGTGGTAACGATCAGCACCGCAAAATTGCCTTGGAACTGGCCATCCCGGATCAGCGATATCTTGATCGGTCGCGACCGGTTGGGCAGGAATTTGCCTCGAATCCCGAACAGGACCGAGGCGAGCGCGGCAAATACCGTCAACACATGCGCGGCCGCGTTGGGCAAACCCAGAGGATAGATCTTGTGGCGGCAATAGAGAATGAATTCCGACAGCCCGGCGCCGCCCAGAAACATGCCGAGCACGACCTTGCTGTCCTTGCCACCATCGGAAAGCGCGATCAGCTCCCGGTCGACCAGATGTTCGTGCAGATCATGCTTGGCCAGCTCGACGATCCGTTCCAGCGCCTTGAGCGGATTGCCTTCGGCTCCCAGATCAAGCGCGATCAGATTGGTCTTGCCATTGGGCAGCACGGCAACCGGCGGCGGGCTGTCCCCGAAATGACCGCCCTGGTATAATTCGGTCAGCGCTGCCTGCACGGTGCCGTCACCGCCGTTGATCACCAGCACTTTTGGCTTCACCCTGGCAATGGTTTCCAGGGCCTTGGCGATTTCATCGACATGATCCACTTCATAGTGGAAAACGTCGCTGTTCTTGGCACAATAGGATCTGACTTCTGGCAAAATAGCCCGATTTCCGGTTGAGTTCGGATTGGAAAGAAGTGCCACATTTGCCATGAATTAGCCCCAAATTATGCTGTGCGCTTGATGCATCACATATATTTCATGCTGATGCTGATGGTTTTGACCTCATTGCCGAGCGCAAATTTGGTTTTCTTGTAGCTTGGCTTGCCAAGGTTGAAGATGCTGATGCTGGGATTGTTCGACATGCCGCCGCCGTCGCTGGTGATATCGGTTTTGCCGTTGCCATTCAGGTCATGGCGTACCGCAATCGCATATTCGCCCGCCTTGCTGAACGGCAGACAGAAAGTCATGCTCTTGGCGCTTACAGGGACTTCGATGCGGCTCAGCCATGCGCCGCTTTTTAGCCATTCGTCCTTGGTGCCGCGATAACTTTGGACACGTAGCTTGCCGGTCGCTTCTTTCAGGCCGCCTATTTCCACCTTCACAGCGGGGCCGTTGCCCGTCCGGCAGGGGCGCATGTCATTGGGTATCTCCCGACCGCCGGCAAAAGCCGGAGCAGAGGACAGCAAAATTGTGGTCGATAATGCGATGGAAGCCGCAAATTTCAACATGACGAAGTTACTCCTAGTCGTTATACCCGCGCCATCACTCCGGCACGGAAAAGAATCAGCCCCCGATCTGCTCATTCTATGGATTTGATTTGCGGCGAAAACATGGTGAGAGGGAGACAACAAGTTGAAACTGCTGACTTCCACTGATCGCTACCTTGCCAGATTGATCGCG
>Ga0209643_1001002_pt1 | contig 32505 bp, 32 predicted proteins | sample AutmiccBRH37_all_FD_187383 | JGI IMG/M metagenome (GOLD analysis project Ga0209643, IMG submission 187383) | Deep subsurface microbial communities from Mt. Terri, Switzerland - Autotrophic microbial communities BRH/37_all (SPAdes) (version 2) | ecosystem: Environmental > Aquatic > Deep...
TTCTCTTGTGTGGTTTCGACGAACGACACATCATAGAGGTAGAGGCTTTTCTTGTGTGACTTGCAGAATCGCTTCCATTCTTCTTGAGCATCCGCCTCGCAGACAAACACCTTCTTATTAGTGTCTGGCAAGGACAATTACTTGGAGTGATAATGAATCTTGCTCTATGTATGGTTGGTGGAGTATTGGGGGTGAAGTTATTAAGTTCATATGGACGAGATAAATTAATTCCCAAGGGTTTATTCTTTGGAATTACATACGGGTCAATTATCTCAGCTACTCTTAGTGCATTTCCGACTAACAACTCTAGAATTTAGTAAAACCTGTGTTTCACTCCAACCTTCAAGTCGTTTACCTAAATCTTGCTCCAACCTTTTCTTTAGCACTTCACCAGTACTACCAACTTTAGGCCTTAAGTCTAGAGTCACTAATAATAGTCTTTTAACAACTTTGATTACCTCCACAGCTAACGTAACTTAAAAGGCATTGTATTTTCGTTTCAATTTGTTTGCCGATCATGCTGTACCCTCATCCAATCAGGATGAGGGTTTAAACCTTTTAAATACGTCTTCCCTCACTTTGTTATGGCTCAATAACCGATGGCCCTACTAGATTCTCTTGACTCATAGTAGGTGACTTTCTTTCCTAAGTGTTATTGAGATTGCCGGACCTCACTAAAAATATTAGCATCCTATAAAGAAAATAAGCCTAACCAAGGTGAACACTCACCCAGTCGGCTTACTTTCTACTCTATTCAAGCAGTGTAACTTTTCACTTTTGGTATTGGCAAAAGGTCTATTTTTGGCGCACGTGATCGTTTATTTTTTCTTAGACCTCTAGTTTTGCTCAGCAAAAGTCTCTTTAACGAAAAAGGTTCCTGTACCCTTGGCGATGATCTTACCTTTTTCATCCTCCAAACTTGCTTCAGTAAAACAAGCAGTTTTTCCTGCCCTAATGACCTGCCCTACAGCAATAATCTTATCGCCTACTTTTCCGGCCGTTAGGTAGGAGACGTTGATGTTGCAGGATACAACTATGCTCCCCTTTGTAAAACAAGCCATTCCCATACATACATCGACCAGAGTCGCAGTTGCGCCACCGTGTAATGTTCCTGCCATGTTGGAATTATGTTCTTCTACAACCATTTCGGCAATCAATTTGCCAGGTCCCATGGCCACGATTTTAATACCCGTTAAATGTGCATAACTGTTATCCTGGTATAACTCCAAGATTTTATTAAAAATGGCCGGATCTAAACCCAGGTTTTCTGTCTTTAAATCGATTTCCTTTTGCGAAATACTCATTTTTTCCCCTCGCTTAATTTACTCCCAAGAAACTTGGACTCATTATAACCCATCAACTTTTTGAGGGATACTAAGTATCTTTCTCTACCGTGAGAGGACTACTAAAGCACCCAGATTGTTCCACTCTAACATTTCTACATTTTCCGTTCATATCCTTCTCGATATTGCAAAATTATTCTAAAATAAAAGATAAACTAAAATCGTCGGGTATATATATTTTTACCTTCTCATTTCTTTTTACCGCAAAGGCTGTAATGAGCTGTACTATATGTTTCAGACCATCCACATGAATCATTGCACCAAATCGATATGTGAAATAAGCCGCATGCCTTTTCAGAGTGTATTTCTATTGTGACAACTAACCGTTCACCTAAACCAGTAGAAATCTTTAAGGCTAGTTTCTGTTCTAGACCAAGCTCAACACAACCCATTTTTTATCAACATAACAGCATAATGCATGATTTTAAGTATTTTGAGCCTAGATTTGCGTATCTGTGACGCATTCCTAGAACTTTTCTTAGACTGCATCTCCTGATTCTCCCCTTCCGACTCACAGTTTACTCCCCTCCTTCCTCCACCCTCATCCGTCTCTTCAACTCAAAAACAAAATGCGCAGTGAGAATTTCTATCTTCTCAACCAACGCATTAAATAATTTTCGTCGAATTCTTAGCCCAAAATATACTTAAAATGAAGTAACACAAACTTGTATCGTTTTTGGAAAATTTCCGTGGAGGTTTCCTTTATTTATATCTTCTAACGATGGGGTGCAAATGACGAAGAGAGAACTGATGGAGAACTAACAAAATTTATTCAAATAAAAATCAATTGGTTCTTGCGAATAAACTTAATTTTTGAGTAAGTCAGAAGCTAGAATTTAATTCTGGGTATGTCCGCTTCCTTTAGATTATCTTCCCATGTCCAAAAATGAGCCTCCCCGTTGCCCACCCGGAAAAGAATAAAGTTTGGATCATCTGCCGTATTTATACCGAGGGCTTTTAGAAAAGGTCTTTCGTCTAAGGCTTTATTCTTTATTATAATATCCTCAACAAACTCTACGCGGCCTGTTATCCGTAAATGCTTTATGGGTTGCAATGTTACAAAACAAAGTTCTACATTGGAATTAGCTAGCAGTTGAGAGTACAAATTCTTAGAACTGGCAGTCGTAAAATAGATTCCATCTTCTTTTACCCACAATGGAACCATTCCTCTCCCCCTAGGTTGATCTCCATCGATAGTACACAAGGTACAGGTTGCCTGACTCTCGTTGATAAATCTAATACAATCTCCAAAATCCATTTCTATAGCTCCTTTTGACTTTTGCATATTATATCAAAATTTTACATGAAGGTCTTTGCTAATTTTGCTAATTATTTTATGTACTTGCTATTGTATTTATCTTATAAAGTCGGTTGGAGCTATCCCAACCTTTTTTAAAAAGGTTCTACTAAAATGGCTGAGGTTGTTAAAACCGCTTTCAAGACAAATTTCGGTTACTGACTCTTAACCGGAAGCAGGCAATTACTTTTAAGATGTCGAAGTAGATAGACTCCTACCTGGATGGCTATGGCTTTGATCACCAACATATCACGTCGGCCGCTCTGCGGGTCGCAGCTAAAAGCCACCCCGGATGCCTGGGCTTTTACCATCTCCATAATCACAACCGCTGGCAGCAATTCGAGGTCGTTTATGTTCTTCTTGCGACGATAGGCCACAGCCCGGGGTGTCCATAGGGATGCATTGCAGCCTTTGATCGCATCCATTATGTTGTCCAGCCCGTTCTGTCATAATAAGATATATCTGACAATAGTTACACAATAGGCTGAATATTCTGGCCAGGATTGACAGTTGGTAAATCCTAGCGTACGATAAAAAATAAACTGCAGAAGGGGGGGATCCTGGTTCTCTGCAGTAAGAATCTACAAAACATTATATTAAGAATACTGCTAGAGAAATCCAGGTTATGTAAGTGAGAAATTTAGACGTTGTATTTAATCCGGCTAGCTTAGCTGTTGTTGGAGCAAGCCCTGATTCAGGTAGGATTGGTTATAATATATTGCAAAGTATCCTCGAGGGAGGCTTTCAGGGCAAAGTATATCCAATCAATAGTAAATACGAGCAAATCATGGGATTAACTTGTTATTCTGGATTAGCAGAGTTGCCCACTGTGCCGGAGTTGGTAGTGCTAGCGGTCAATCAATATGTGACTGTTGAACTTGTAGAATTATGTGCCCGCATAGGTGTTAAAGGTGTTATCTGCTCGGCCGGTGGTTTTAAAGAGATGGGCTCGGAGGGACATGCTTTAGAAAAACGTTTAATAACTGTGGCCAAGAATGCGGGAATTGCCTTGGTCGGCCCCAACACTTTAGGTTTGATTAATACAGCCTCCCCCCTTTATGCTACCTTTTATCCTATGACCTTAAACAAGGGATCTGTATCTGTGATTAGTCAAAGTGGAGGAATTGGACTATCCTTATTGGCTGAAATGCAGGATGAAGGGGTTGGGGTTGCTAAGTGGTGTGGGGTTGGCAACCGAGGAATTCTAGAATATGCTGACTATTTGAATTACTTGGCGGAAGATCCAGAAACCAAAGTTATTGGTATTTTTATAGAGGGTACGGATAAGGGAAGAGAATTTATTGAAGGGGCTAACGCTGTTGCCCGCAGTAAACCTGTGGTTATCTTCAAAGCTGGGCGTGGAGAGGCGGCTGGGCAGGCGGCACGAACTCATACAGGTACTTTGGCAGGATCCTATCGACTTTACCAAGATATTTTTGCTCAACACAGTTTATTAACCGTAGATAGCATCGAGGAAATGGTCCATATGCTGAAGGCCCTTTCTGTAGTTCCCAATAGAGTAGGCGGAGGCTCGATAGAGACGATAAATGGAGTTGGACTAATTACCCATACTGCTGGGCCGGCTATCGTTGTGGCTGATATCCTTGAAGCGGTTGGGTGTAAGCTGCCGGAATTGACTGCGGCTACGTTGCGAAGAATTGAAGAGACTATCGGTCCTAATCCACCTGTAATTCTGCGTAATCCCCTTGATTTAGCAGGCTCCGGGTTCGACGCACTTATTTATGGCCAGTGTATGGCGGCCTTAGCTGCTGACTCGGGTGTAGATGCCTTGCTGGCTATTTTCTGTCACCATCGCAATTGGGCTTTCCCAACATTAGAATTGATTAAAGTTCAAGCTGAATGCCAGAAACCAGTAATTGCATGCTATATTGGAGAAAGCCAAGCAGTTGTAAAGGAACGTCCCCTTCTACAACAAGCGGGAATCCCTCTCTACCACTCCATTGCGGCAGCTGCAAAAGGCTTAGTTGCTCTTAAATTCTATGGCTGGAGGGAAAAGCGATGATCGAAAATTCGTCGTTATTGAGTTGGTCTGAAGCTCAAAAATTGCTGGGGTCATATGGTATTAACCTGAGCGGTGAGGCAGTTGTAGAAGATGATGTGTGCAAAGTAGCTGCTAAATATGCTTTTCCTCTTGTACTTAAGGGATATGCTACTTTTAATTCTCATAAGAAAGAACAAGGGCTTGTTCGCTTTGACATAAATAATGAGAAAGAACTTACTAGGGTTTACACAGAGTTAGATGTCCAGATGAAAGGTTGGTCGGGTCAAAACGAAATAGTTTTACAGCCTACAGCCTCTTCTGGAATCGAATTAGTAGTCGGGGCACGCCGTGACCCAACCTTTGGGGCTGTCTTGATGTTTGGTTTGGGAGGCACCTTGGTCGAAGTATTGAATGAAGTTGTGTTTGCTTTAGCACCTTTAGACCTTCAGGCAGCATTGGCTATGTTAGAACGCTGGCCACTTCGCCAACTTTTGGATGGATACAGGGGTTGGCCCACCGTTGATCGCCAAGAATTAGCAACGCTTCTTATTAAACTGGGTCATTTGATAAGCGAACATTTGGAAATTCAAGAGATCGATCTTAACCCGGTTATTGTAGGACATAAGGGTTTGATATTAGTTGATGGACGAGTGACGGTAAACCAGCACATTTCACTTGGAACAATCAAATAAATAGATTCCTTCTTCTTTTGAAACCCTAAAGGTAATCCTTCTGATCAAGAAGCTATAAAAAATCACAGACAAAATGAAAAATATGGTATATTTATACTGTAATTAGTTTCGTCTTATTTAAATCTAGTTCTCAATTTAGGTTGGTCCTAATTCAATTCTAAAGTGACAGCTCACACAGCCCTCTTGTCTAATTAAAGACAGGAGGGCTGTTGGCAATTGCATTATCCCAATACCGAATTCGTCGCCTACAGCACTCTAATTGCCCCCAACTGACTTTTCGAATTCCTTTTCGCGGCATAAATTAGATAGAAACAAATCAAGCCAACTACGATTAGTTTATAACACTACAGCGTAATTTGATTTTATCCAGTAAGGTTCTTTAATTTCTTCAAACGATGGGATTTATATGCAATATAATTGCGACGAAGATGATAATTAATCAGCTTTAAGGCCTTCTTTATCATTTTTTCATCACCTGACAAGGCTGCAACAACAAGCAATAGGGACATGGGAAGAGTTAAGATGGGACTTTTTTTTTATCCGTGATAAGCGATCTGATCTCAAGTAGAAAGGCACTGGCTATAAACACCAGGAGCATATGGCGATGCCATGCTCTCCAAGACCTGAATTCGTAATGATCCATGCCTAATTCATCTATGGCCTCATGGAAGCACTGTTCAATAGGCCAGCGCATTAACGATGCTTTGCACAGTTCAGTCTCTGGAGTGTCTTCTGGCGCATTACTGACAGAAAACCTAGTTTCCCCATTTTCTAAACGGCGAATAAATAACCAGCATGATTTTATCGGGACTTCACCCGTTTCTTTCGCAAAGGCTCTAAAGATTCGAAGAACTTTGATCTCCGAATAGATCGGTCCTTTTGATCCTTCTCCAAGATACATTCTTCGCCAGGGTATCGTATCATCCTCAGCGATCTTGGACACAGATTCTGCTGGAATGGTCGCTGTCATTTTCTTAGGGTGTGGACCCTTTCCTTTATAGGCGGGCACTTCAAATGTGGGTTGAACGCGCCATGCCAGTGATTCCTTATGGATATCAGCAAAATACCAATAGTTATCCGAGACCGCCTCAATAAATTCCTTGCTGTTTCCATAAAGACAGTCCATACCAATCCATTTCGCCTTAAATAAACCGGATTGTTCGATTTCATGAATCAAATCCAGCGCAATTTGTGGTTTGGTCTTGAAAGTTAGGTCCTCGGGCACAGCGCAGTCAATCCTGAGCTGTTTATGCTCTTCGTCAAACCATTTTTCGGGCATGAACAGCCGTGCTGAAATCAAACCATAGCCTTTAGGGCCGGAATAGCCGACGAAAACACCCACCTGACTGTTGGCTACTTTTCCGACACTACCACAATACTGAGGTGCCACACCCACCGAATGATCACCTTTTTTAGGCATGCCACTTTCGTCGAGGGTAATCATTCCTTCATCGTCTGAAAGGCGCTCAGAAAGACCCTGTTGATGAATGGTTGCGGCTCCTTCATCATCCCATCTAGATTTTTTCATGAAATTCTGTAAATTACGGGGACCTCGTGGATCGTCTATATATTCCAAAGCGATGGGTTCAACCGACTTCCTTTCCAAATGGCTCAATAATCCCTTGACATACACACTCGCATGGAATGTTTGCTCGGAACGTCGAAAACAGCCCAGAAAACGATCCAAGAAAGTTTGAAGCATGTCGGGTAACTGATCGACAAGACCCCGTACATTAGCCTCTTCTAAAAGTCCCTCATGCCATGTATTCTTTTGCAGTTGCATAGTGATCCTCTCCGAATGTTTATTTTCTTTGAGGACCCGGAGGGGCTTTCCTGTACATCCCATCAATTGTTTGAAGTTTTTCTTCAGAGTATAGACAAACACTCCCTTTTTGTTTCCATGATACTGATAGGTGACTCCAACTTTTCCAAACCCGCTGGTTTCGCCGACATAGTGCCAGTTAGACGCTTTATAGCAAGTTCCTTTGTATTGGTCTCGATCTACAAAGGTTTCTAATAGATAGGGTTCCGTCCCGTAAAGGATCGGCCAATCGTGTTTTAAACGCTTAATCGACAAAGCAATGATATGTGATGCCAGGTTTTTAACGTGCACCCACGGTAAGATCAAAAAGCGATTATTATTCAAGACATGCGGTAAATACTGTTTGCGTTCTTCTTCACTCCAGCCAATAAAGGTATCGCGCATGCCAAGTTTATAAGAAGCTTGCGTGTAACTAATAGCAGCAATAGGACGTTCCTTAAACCACACAAGATACTTTACTCGTGGACCAATTATGCTGTTAAAACCGAGATAATGATACGATTTCACAAGCTGGTTCCAGAGAACTTCCAGTTCTGTGCGACTGACAAGTTCAATTTTCAGTGCAGATTTTATCTCAAGTATTTCTTCTACAAAGGGGGTATCATCAACAGAAGAAATAACATTTTCTAGTTTCATACTAACGAATCCTTTCAGTTTTGAGGACAGAGAGATCCCTTGTATATGTTACACTGTCATCCTCCGAGTCCTCATCACTAATTTAACACAGAAGATTCGTTTTGTCTAGCATTTTTTATGTTACGCTGTAGTAATAATAATGCAACGCATTATTGCCGACAAAGTAATCTGCTATTGGATTCCCTTCTACTGCCCCATGGCTTATTTCGAGCATGGTAGTAATGTCATCTATGACGTTTAATATGCAGAAAAGTAATAGTAGTTTATATACTCTCTTCAGAGGATTACCCCCCTACTGCTTGCAACTATAATAATTTTTCCAGATTCTCGATTTGGGCCTTAAGCTTCACTAATTCAGCTTTGAGTTCTACATTTTTGCTACCAGCACTCCCAGCCATTTCTTCCTGGTCCTTAGCTTCCGCCGCAGCAATTTCGGAAATAGCATTCACGACAATGCCAACCACTACATTTACGACAATAAAGGCTGATATGACTATAAAGGGAACAAAATATAGAAATGCATAAGGGAATACTTCCATGACAGGACGTGAAATTCCCATTGACCAGCTTTCAAGTGTCATCACCTGAAACAAGGTGTACATGCTTCTACCCAATGTGCCAAACCATTTATTGAAATCCGCGCCAAACATATTTGTGCCGATTATAGCAAAGATATAGTACAAAATAAACAAAAGGAGCGAAACCCATCCCATACTTGGAAGCGTCTCTATGATTGCTACTATAATGATGCGCAGCCTTTTTACACTCGTAGCAATACGCAATATACGTAGTGCCCGGATAGTTACTTGCCACTTACCTTTATTCCCATGCAGAATATCCATTAGACAAAGACAAGTATATTAGTAATTGACCGCGAAACATGGCGAAATAGTGAATACGGACAAAAAACACCCTTACACGATAATTGTGCAAGGGTGAGAGCGATTCATAGATTTAGCAGACATTTTACCCTGCTTAGACCAACTATAATAGTACCGGAGATGAATAGTGGTTTTTCATGCTTGTTGCTGCAAGGCGTTTCCCGGCTTAGTAATAAATCCCCTAGATCTAACATCCGGCAGAGTAAAAGCAAGTATTATGCCTAGGACGGGAAGCAGGCTGATAATGTCCATGGTAAAAGGCATCCCTACATGATCAGCAATTGCTCCAAGTATCGTTACTCCGATAGAGCCCATACCAATACCAAAACCGAGCATCAGCCCCGAAGCTAACCCGATGTTATGAGGTAAAAGCCTTTGTCCGAAAACCACTGTGGTGGAAAAAGTTGAGATTAGTGACGCACCGATAATAAAAGATAAAACGGGAATCCAAGTGCCGTTCAAGTGCAAAAACGGGTAGATCGTGATTAGGGAAATGATCATCGAAGCCAATAAACCGTTCCGCCCGCCAAAACGGTCGGCAAATGGCCCGCCTAAAATCGTACCTACTACTCCGGCAAGTAAAAATATACTCACTAGATATACAGGCTCAGCAATACCTTTAAAACTGGGAAAATAAAAGGGAATGAAATAAACTAGGCCGGATTGTATCCATGATCTTATGGTTACGTACAGTATCAATAATATTAAGCTCCCAACCCTATTGACGCTACTGACAGTTTGTTCTTGATCTTTTTTTTGCATGTGTGATTTTCTTGCTAGAATTTTCTTAAATCTGGGCAATAAAAACAAGAAGATTACAGCAGCCAGTGCACCAGGAATCATTACACTCTGAATTGAGTCCAAGCCTGCAAAGCTCAATACAAACATCGCAAGTATAGGGCCAAGGCCAAAGCCGAGATTCCCTCCTACTGAAAAAACCGCCATCGAAGACCCAGCTTTGGTGTCCTCGCTTGCAAAATGGGCCATTTTAGACCCTTCCGGGTGGTATCCCGCCACTCCGATACCGCTCAACAGCACCGCAAGCAACAATAATCCGTAAGAGTTGACTATTCCAATTAGTGCCAAACCAAAACCAGAAAGGAAAAGCCCTAGAGGCATTAACCAAGGCATGCTGTAACGGTCACTTAACACACCGAAAACCGGCTGGATAATGGCCGAGCTGAAGGTAAATGCCAAAGTAATGGTACCGACTTGAAAGTAGCTGAGATGAAAGCTTTGAGCAAGTAAGGGCATCAATATAGGAAGGACCCCCTGAACCAAATCTACAATTAGATGACCAAAACTCAAGATCCATAAATACGGGCTGATCAATTTCTAAGCCTCATTTCTATCGCCTTTGCTGAACATTTTCTATCCCTTGGTTAGAATTTTAGATAATCATCGTGGAAACATCACTGCGATGTTGAGACAATTGGGATATGCTGGTTGTACTACAGATTATGGCTCATTTCTTTTCGAATCGAAAAAATGTATTATGACACTGCTCTTTTTAGAGCAGTGTTTCTATCTTTCTTCATAACTTTGAACCATTACAAACCAGCTTCCCATATTGACTCATTCGTTACCTTTTTCCTAGACACCACCTCTAAGACCCCAAAAACTTCATACCCATGTTTCTCATAAAAACCTTTGCCTTGAAAATCAAAGGTGTCTACATGCGCTAAATAGCACCCTTGTTCCTTTGCAGCTCTTTCTACCTCTCTTAATAGTTGAGAGCCACACCCTTTTTTCCGGTATTCTTCTTTAACCCAAAACAGCTCTATATATAAACACTTCCATCCATAAAGATAACATTTTAGTCCTCCAATGATATTACCTTGCTTATCTTTTATCGTTTTATTTAGACCTGACACATCATCCAACCAATTATTGTCTGAATTACTCTTACAGTGGTTTTTCGAATCCCCTGATAATCTACTTCTAAATACTTTCCACATCTTCCCTACATTTCCTCCCTGATCATAAATAATCCATGAATAAACAAAAAAGCCAGACCGTCATGTTGTTCATTTTACATGTGCTCATCGGCTCCCTTTTGGCCGAGTGCATTCCTTAATAGAAAAAATTACCAAAGACATTGGTAACATTTACATATCACAATATTACTCCTAAACTCCCAAACAAACACCATAGTAAATCGTCCTAAACGCGAGAAAAAACTATTATAGATCTCATCTCCTCTATTAAATACGTAAAGAAGTTTTATTTGTAAAAAGGAGTAATTTACTTAATGTTAGCTGAGTTTAAAATTATTAATGACCCCTTACGTCCTAGTATTTGTACTAATCTTTGTTCAGTTTGTTACCGAAATAATAAAAATGAAAGTAAAAGAATAGGTTGCTGTTCTTATGAACCGGAATTTTGTCTTTTCGATTTAGTATTTTTATATCTTCATTACCCTGATATTTATGAGTTAACATTGAAAAAAGGCCAGATAATTAAGGGATATAACGGAATTATGATAAAAATGAAAGCTGGTTTGAACCATTGTCCCTTCGCAAGTGACTTGGGATGTGTCTTACCAAGGGATGCCATAACGCCTCTGTGCCGGTTATTTATATGCCGGGAAGCGGCTATCTTTGGGCCAGCCATCATTGAAGAAAAATTTGATGAATACTTTTTAAGCAGGGAATATGACTTAAATAATTTTTTAAATAGTAAACTGATATATGACAAGGGTTTTAATAAGTCAAGACTACACAACTTTATAGCTGAATTTTCCGGAACCGTAAACACCATGATTTCAGGAATCAATAGAATTAACCCGCCGACAGAAACTTTCAATAGAGTAATAAATATAGAGGATTTCGGATTACTCCAACGGCGAGCTAAAGTGGTAAAAAAAGCAGGACAGCCAAAGCTGTCCTGTGAGATGTTGATTAATTAATTATGACTAGGATTTGTATTTTCATTAGTTGGAACATCCAGCTTTTCCGCAATTACTTTTGACTTCGGTGTTATTATTCCTGGTTTAGGAGTATTTCCTAGTGGTAAGAAATTTGTATTGTTGCCTTTGCCTAAGGTTGCCATCTTTTAATCTCCTTTACATTAAACTAAAATTAGTTTCTGCAAAAGGCTGAATTCTAAAACGTTAATTTATGCCATTAAAGCGAGATTGAAATGTTTCGTTCGCCAACTTTGATAATTGGTTAAAAAAAGCGACTCTGATGAGCCGCTTAGTGATAATTTATCTATCATCCCGACGATTGTTGTCATCACCATTTCTACCGTTATCTTTTGTACGATCTGTCTGTTTGTTCCGGTCATCTTTATTATTTTCATCCGTCCGGTTAGTTGGTGTCGTTTGTTCTTTAATTGGATTAACCTTCGCCTGATTTTCCTGGCTTTGATTCTCAAATTTTTGTTTCATTTCCGACTTTGGTTTGGACTGCTTGGCTACATTTTTATCCCCATCTCGTTGGTCTTGCTCAAGGTCATCAAGGTGAACCTTTCCTTTTTGAATGAGAGATTTCTTAAATTCTTCCAAAGCAACTTTGGTTTGCTTTTCTAAACTTTCATGATCCACTACCGGTAGTGTTGCTGGCGTCGTCTCATCTGCTACCTTAGCTTCTTCCTTTTCCAGCTTATTGACTGCCTTCTCCATGGAGCGTACGACATTAAGCGCTAATTTTTGAGCAGCTTGTGGAGGAAGCTTATCTATTAAATTACTAAGAACTACAACGTTGTTTGAGTTAACATTATTGAGGGCTGTACTAAGGGTTATAGCTGCTTCAGATGTAGGATCTTCAACTTGCTCAAGGAAGGCCTGCGCCTTGGCGATCTTATCTGTATACTGGTTTAAATAGATCTCGGCGTTTTCTGAGTCACCGTTCATCATCATTTTCTGGGCTTTCGCCAACTTTGCTAGTGCGTGCTGTTCATTTAGCTCGCATTTACGTACTGGGTCAAAAGTCAGAGCAAGCTGGAGTTTTGCGATTAAATCAGTGAACCAGGTAGCCGGTGCAACTATTTCGCCATTATCGTCGACAACTGGTGTCAGTGCATCTTTTGCTGTTGCAATTGCTACTGTTTGGTTTGTTACTCTAAGTTCCAAAGCTGTTTTTGCATCCCCATCAGCTACTGCCTCTACCGCTGTATCCGCTGCTTCTTTAAGTCCTTCAGCTGTAGCTACTTCTTCTAATGTAGTAATTGGCGCAGCCTCATAGGCTGTTACTGCTGCTTCTGCCTGAAGTGCTGTTTTAGCTGTTGTAATTGCTGCTGTTTGGTTTGTTACCCTAAGTGCGAAAGCTGTTTTTACATCCGATTCGACGACTACTTCTACCGCTGTATCCGCTGCTGCTTTTAGACCCTCAGCTATAGCTACTTGATCTAACGTAGTTATTGGCGCAGCTTCATAGGCTGCTACTGCTACTTCTGCCTGAAGCGTAGTTTTTTCTATTAAAATTGTTGCTGTTTGGTTTGTTACTCTAAGTTCCAAAGCTGTTTTTACAGCCACATCGACTACTGCTTCTATTGCTGTATCCGCTGCTTCTTTTAGACCCTCAGCTATAGCTACTTGATCTAATGTAGTGATTGGCGCAACTTCATAGGCTGCTACTGCAGTTTCTGCTGCCGCTGTTTCCGAAGTAACTTCATATGTCACCATTGTAGTTTGATCCGCGGTAACTGTGTCTGCCATAGTCATTGCTGCACTAAATGGGAATGCCAAAAGCACAATTGTTACGGCAACTGTGAGTCTTTTCTTAATTGATTTCATTTTTTAACCTCTTTCTTTTTATAATTGTTAGGTAAATATAAGGCCTGTTTATTACATAGCAGGCGCTTTTGGGCTTGTGCCTCTTACATAATATCTTTACGATACCTAGAAGTCTTTTGAGGGGGTTTAACAGATTTGTAGCCTAAAGAGAACCTGTAAGAATCTAATTCTCTTTGATTTTTTAGGCTAATATCATTGCCTCTTGCTAAATAATTGAAGGTGAGCGTAGGACTTGTAAGTAACTTATTCATCTTTTTACAATAAAAGGCATCGAACCTACGTCCGATGCAACTTGTACTTTATGGGTGAATGATAAGTCGACTACTTCATCTTCTCTAACCGCTCATATAAATCCGTGCGCCTGCCCCGCTCCCATGAACTATAAATCTTTTCCGAGAGCTCCGGGGTCAGTGGAAGGGAATTCAAACTATTCTCTTGATAAAGCCGATTAATCTCTTGCGAGCAACTTTCGCATAGATAACTCTCTCCACCCCAAGCAAAATAACTGCGCATTTTTTGATAGATATCCTCAAATTTATCCACCGTGATATTGCCAAAGGAGATATTTAGAAACTCACAGGGCTGTAAATCACCCTTGGCATTGATATAGAATCTGTCGGTACCCCCGGCTGTACAGCCAAAAACTGACTTGTCTTCTTCAATAATTTGGGCCGAGATGGCTGGATATTCTATAAACTCTGCTTGTAAATTGTATTGGTTTACTCTCTCTTTGATATGTTCAATGTCCTGCTCACTGAATTCGATATCTTCTTTTTCCAGCCACCCTCCCGCAGGTTTGGGCTTAATAATCTGGATCAGACAAGCCTTGGAGTCCTTGGCCACCTCCATAATTTGTTCAAAAGTACCGTTATAAAAGTCATCTCGCATCAGGCAGGCATTAAAAGCAACTGCCAAATCTGCATCATGGCACATCTTAACCCCGGTCTCCATCGTCTCCCAAGCAGACTCTTTACCCATAAAGCCATTAAAAGTATTGGCATCAGGGCTGTGTAGAGAAAACATAATAGCGGTTACATCTAACTCTTTAAGTTCTACAAGCTTCTCCTTAGTCATTCCAGCACCGGTAGAATTTATCCAAATCTCCGATCTGAAATCTATCGCCTCGCAAATCTGCTTCAAGCGCTCATAAGCAAAAAAGGGTTCTCCACCCTCAATATTGAAGAAGGCAATCCCCATCTCCTGCAGCTTCCTGACAATCCCGATCAGAGTATCAATCTTGACATCCTTGCCTCTATCAAGTTTCTGATAACAATGCTTGCAATGATAAGGACATGCCGATGTAATTGATACTAAGACCGTGGTACAGGGCATTTTTTCCTCAAATTGACTGAATTTCTGGCAGGCAGTTTCAAAGGCTGGAGATGGAAAACCAGGGATATACAGTCCTAACCGAGTCTTATCATTAATTTCAACTAATTTATTATGTTCCATCTTGGATACAAAAAGTAAAAGCCTTTTTAATAAAAGAATAAACCTCTTAAAGGAAAGCTCCCCTTTCCAGAGCGCGGGAAGAAAATGAAAAAAAATGCTTACTTTTAACCTTAAGATAAAGACTACTTTTCCGAAGCCTGTTAGATTGCTTACTGTTATCACGGGTCCCCCCCCCTTTCAAGACTGCCTGATCAAATCATTCCTTGCTGTTTATACCATAAAACCGTTCTTTTGATCCCTTCCTCTAGGCAAAAGGAATTGTTGAACCCGAGGATTTGCTTCGCCTTCTCAATTGAGAACTCAATATTGTCATAGAACATGTTTACTCTCCCTCGCGTCAAGAGCGGAGGAGTCGAAGATTTAAAGAGAGTGAATAGAAGTTCCATGAGGAATGCGGCGGGATAGATCAAAGCCTTGGGAAGGCTGCGGGGCTTTTTTAGTCCCGCTTCAGAACAGAATAGTCCATAAATTCGATTCATAGTTTCAGGTTGTTCATTACCGACTAGAATACTGTGTCTGCCCGTCAGTTGTTTTGTATAGGCCAGAAAGTAAGCCCTGGCCAAGTCTCCGGCATAGATGACATGGAATTTATTTTGGTTTGCTCCCGGGACAAAGGGAACTCCTGCCTTCGCAGTCTTGAGGTATTCATAAAACCCTGTGTTCAGTTCCCTCTCACCATAGACCCAGACAGGCTCTAATATCGTCAGGTTCAGGTCATGTCTTGCGGCAAAGGCCAAGGCCTCTTTCTTAGCCAAGGCTTTAGTATCACGATAGTAATTTAACTTACAGGGAAAAAAACTATCTGCGAAGTATTGGTAATGAGAATTATAAGGGGCTTCTTCATGCTTAACGTCAAAGCAGTTTTCTTCTCCATAAACGGAATTAGACCCTGTTAAGAGGATGTTTTTTATCCCAGCCTGAACACAGGCAGTTAAGACATTGATGGTACCAACTACATTTGTCTGATGGAATTCCTCATAATCCCCCCAGTCGGCTACTTTAGCGGCATTATGAATGACCCAATCATAGCCGCTGAAAGCGCTGGTCAATTCCTCAATATTCTTGATATCCCCGGTCTTTAACTCTACCGCTAAACCCTCAAGATTGGAAAGGCTACTGCCTCTTCTAATCAGGCAACCAACCTTGATCTCCTTTTCGCAAAACGCCCTCGTAAGGTGACTACCGATAAATCCTGTCGCACCTGTGATCATGACGCTAGATTTATTCATTTTCCTGATACCGTTTGAAAAGAATTAAGGCATTATGCCCACCAAAGCCATAGGACGCGGATAGTGCATATTCAATGGGGGTCGTAAGTGTTTCTAAGGGGAGATTCAAATTATCTATAGGTTCAGTCGTTAAGTTGCCATGAATTTTGGATTCCTTTATAGATAGAGCTATTACAGCCGCCTCGAGGGCTCCACTGGCTCCGATGCTGTGCCCGAGTACTCCTTTGGTAGAATTAATATACGGCTGGTTGCTTTTATCCCCAAAGATCCTTTGGATCACTTTGGCCTCAATGTCGTCATTAGTCGTTGTTCCTGTACCATGGGCATTCAGATAGTCAACTTTTACCCCCTTGCCAATCTTTTCAAAAAGACTGGCAATATTGTCCCCGCTGGGATCCATCTGGACAATGCTGTAGGTATCGCTGCCTGCTTCATACCCTACAATCTCGGCATAAATATCTGCCCCTCTGCTTCGAGCTTGATCTAGCTCTTCTAAGACGAGGACACAACCTGCCCCTTCATTAAATAGAAATCCACTTCTTTGTTGAGAGAAGGGTTGGGGGCTTCCGTCCTCAGCTCTAGTAAGCGTGGAGAGCATGTCAAAGCCTCTCATAATTGCCCCATTCTTTTCTGCTAGGGCCTCGACCCCGCCCGTGAGGATCACATCACATCTGCCTTCCGAAATTGTTCTGTAAGCCTCACCAAGAGCATAACTCCCTGAAGCACAGGAAGCATTGAGAGTATAACTGAACCCTTTTAACCCGAAGAGGATGGATATCCAGGCCGCAGGGGAATTCGTCATCAGCATCGGAATAACCATTCTGTTGAACCTGAGTTTGTTTGACTTTTCCGGATCAGCCATATGAGCTATATAAGAGTCGAAGGCAGTCTGGAGACTGCTCATGCCAATACCGATAATGGTGCCACAGTTTTCCAGACCCTCTACTTGCCGATATTTTTCTCCGTCACTTATCTGAAATCCAGCATCCTCCAAGGCCAGCTTCGTGCATAATACTGAGAGTCTGGCAGCCTCTTCCATCATCCCTTCCACCGATTTATGGAATCCTAAATCGGTTAGAGAAAACTTTGGCTTGGGAACAAAATAGCGGGATTTGAACGTGTAATTCTGTTCGTAGCTTCTCGGGATCTCGGCTAAGCATGTCTTTAGACCGAAAATGCCAGCTGAGAAATCTTGTTTGCCAATTCCGATAGACGTAGCCGGACCAATCCCAGTTATAACTACTCTTCGTTTCACTTAAACGCCTCCTATCTCGAAAATCGAGGTTCGAGGCACGAAGTGCGAGTACAAGTTAAACTTTCGGCCTCTAAGACATTCTAACCTTATTCTAATTATCTGGTATACCTCTGTAGCAGCATTAGGGCTTAGTCAGAAAATCTACGACATTGCGCAAATAGTCTTTAGGATCTGCGTAGTCCCTCGCTCGCAAAGCGTAAGTACTTAAATCAATCTCTCGTTCTCTCTCCCAGAGAGATTTAATGCCCTGTTCTTTTACCTCTCCAAGTTTATGGAACGTCAACTTCTGTTGCTGTGCTTCCCAAATAAACTCTTCTTCGACCTCTCTTGTTAGGGTGAACAGCAATTCGTACTCCCCACATTCCCCTAAGAAAAGCATTTCCTTAGGGAGGTTAAGAGTCTTTGCTAAGAGTAAGCCGCTTTTTACATATGGTAGGCTGCCAACGACAAAGCCCGTTCTGCTCATTTCCGAAATTGTCCCTAAGGCATTAAAGACTCCTTGCTCGTGTCTATACAGCAGCGGCTATATCGCTTAATAACCTCGGCCTCTTTGCTTCTCAACCGAAAAAAGTTTTTCCATCGACCTGTTAAATGTTTAACTAATAAGTTTTGCTCATATAACTTGAGCGCCGCTTCCACGTTTCCTCTGCCAATTGGGCCGGTAAGATAAATTCCGTCCCCAACTTCTCCCCTACTCCTTAACATGGCTTGACCTTCTAGATCCCCTAAGACAGAACCGGTGTATCTCCAAGTGTTAGAGATTCCGAAATCTCCACCGATAAAAGTTGCCCCCACTTCTTTTAGGACCTGGGCAATTCCAAGCGATAGCTTTTCGACATAGCCCTTCGTCCACGAGTCTCGGATAACCATGCTATGGGCATAAAACTTAGGTCTGCCCCCCGAGGCTAGAATATCACTAATACTGCCTAGAGCCATATTCCAACCCAGCGTATATGGGTCATCCTCTCGCAATAAGTCTTCTTCCGAAAATTCGTCGATATTATAAAGAAGCCCTATACCGTGAAAAGCGACGATTTCAGAGTCTGATTCAAAGAGATTATTAACTTGGCTGGAACTCCTGGGCATATGCTTATTAATAACTTCAATTATTTCTCTTTCTCTATTCATCCTCAACCTTCTTACTTAACTTTGGATTCGACGTAAATCTCCGTTAGCAACCTTAGAGAATAACTTAATTTAGAAATTTCTTTTTGAAAATCATACTAAACTAATACACTCTACAACTCAATTAACTCAATTTATATCAATCTAGCTCAATTTATATCAATCTAGCTCAATATAGCTCTCATTTAACTCATATCTGATCTGCCTGACTAATTACGTCTAAGGGGTCCTGAGCCGGCTCAATCACACAAGGCAAAAACCCTTTAGGATCACCGTCAAACTCTAATTCATTGTTCCTACTGCTTCCGTATACTTTGATTTGCTGAGTGTATTCCAAGGACCTTGTATTGTTATTGGCAAACCCTTTCCCACTATATAAGCTTCTAATAACGCCAACCCAATTAGCGAGCCCGATATTTTTAATGGTTAGGGTATAAAATCGAGGGTCTCTCAAGGTTAACTCGTTTTTCACCTTAATCCCGGAAACTATATAGGTCGTTTTGACTTCCAGACTGAATGGAATTAATAGGGGCCTGACTGGATACTACTTCGAATCCCCCCTCCAGCAGGCTTTCATAGATCTCTCCTTGATTAAAAACAAGTTTTTTCTTAATCCCATCAAATTCCGAATGAATAATATCTAGAACTGCCCCGATTCCTGCTAAGGCTACAGGCGTAAGGGCCGTAGAGTAAACTAGGTGGGAGCAGTAATATCTTAGATAGTTAATCAGCCTTTTTTCCCCGCTGATCATCCCTCCTGAATTAGCAATTGCCTTTCCCAAGGAGGCGGTATAAATCCCTTGGTATCCTTCAATCCCCTGTTCTTCGAGGATCCCATGGCCCGATTTCCCCAGCACTCCGATACCATGTGAATCATCAATCACAGGCATGGCCTGGTATTTCTCACACAATTGAACGATCTCTTTAAATGGCGCAATCCTGCCCACCGTGGAAAAAACTGATTCTGTCACAACAAAGACCTGCCTGTAGCCAGTCGAACGTTGCAAGATTCCTTCTAAATGCTCCAGGTTATTATGGAGAAAAGGCCTGATTTTACTGCCTGCTGATTTAATCCCTTGAATCAAGGACGAATGGGCTAATCGGTCAACAACAATCAGGTCCTGGGGGCCAGCAATGCAACTGAATAGTCCATTATTAGCCTGGTAACAGGAGGGTAGAATAATCGTCTCCTCCAGCCCAACAAAACGTGATAAATTCTCTTCCAGTCTTTGGTACAATTCGATATACCCTGTGGCGATGGGAGTGCCACAAAGGGATACTCCATATTTTTCTACAGCTTTCACTGCAGCTTGTTTCACCCTCAAGTCGCTAGCTAGGCCCAGATAGTTGTTGGATGCCAAGTCAATCATCTGATGTCCGTTGACAGAAATCTTCCCTTCCAGACCGGAGTTCATGGTCAGGTAATAAGGGTTATACCCCCTGACCTCAGCAAGGCTCTCATCCACGCTCAATCTGTGATAAAAATTTCTTAAATCCATAGTTTCTCCTTTAAACAATCTCTTGAAGTTTTCCAACAATATCTTTGATGGTAAGCACATCGGCAAAATCGTCTTCGGCGATAGTTATAGCAAATTCGTCTTCTAGAGCCGAAAGAATCATTAATTTATCCAAGGAATCTACCATTAAATCTTCAATCAAATGACTGTCCAAATTAATCTCGGGACGTTTATCTAAGACGCTCTGTATTATGAGAATAATTCTGTCTTCCAAATTTATAATCACCTTCACCCTCTCCTTCTATGAATCCAAAAACTTAGTTCTTGTAACATCGAGTTTGTCGATCCGAATCACACATTACTGCACAAATATTACAATTGACACATCGGGCAGAATAATTCTCGTCCTGAACAAGTTTTTCTACCAAATCCGGTTCACAAATAAAGGGTCTGCTCAGGCTGACGAAGTCAACAAAGCCATTTTCCAGACAATGCCGCATTTCGGCACCCTTCCGGAAACCACCCACACTAATAATGGGAATGTCGGTTAATGCTTTGGCAATTTTGACATATTCAAGATTATAAGTCGGTGTAAATGACTTTAGTTTTGCCCTCATCAGGCCATAAATGAAGACATTTTTAATTAACAGCGGAATATCTTTAATTCCGCTGTTAGTTTTAAAGACAGGGTTATGCTTTAAGATCATTTTGAGGGGGATGTCTCCACGAAAGATATTCAGCGCATTATCCATTGTCCCATAACTAATCTCTAGACCATCGACTTCTTGAGCATCTAGAAAACGGATCAGGCTGGCAAACTGCTCCATCGTGAATTTGGTAAAATAATCATCACTACCGCTTACTTTGATTAACAGCGCAAAATCTCTTCCACACTTATTCCTAATTTCTTCAAGAACTAATCCTAGAAATTTTGTACCTATCCCATTAATATCATGAATGCCAAACTCATCGTTTCGATGATTGATCGAGGGCAGTATAAACTGATGGATCAGATAGCCATGGGCGGCATGGACTTGTACACCGTCAAATCCAGCTGCTTTAGCATAAACGGCAGCTTCTCCAAACCTTTTGATCAAGGCATACACCTGTTCTGTCGTTAATTCTCGAGGAGATCCCCCAAAATATAGGGACCTTTGATTAGACACTCCATAGACATCCTGTCTGGTTTCCTTTTTTCTAGTCTGCCTCCCAGTATGAGCTAACTGCATAAAAATCTTACAGTCGTATTGATGAACCATCTCTGTAACGGGTAAATAGGACTCGATCATTTCCTCACGGTCAATTCCGGCCTGACCTGGCTGCATCGCTTTTCCTTCAGGAGAAATATAGGCAAAGCCTGTAATGATCCCTCCCACGCCTCCTGAGGCTAATTGTTGATATAAATGCCGGTATTCTGGCAGTGGATATCCCTCAGGATCAGACATTCCTTCGAACGTTGCTGATCGAATGAGCCTATTTTTCAAGCGACAGGGGCCTATATTAGCTGGTTCAAACAGTTTCATTTAATACCCTCCCACTGATTTTTACAGATTTGTCTTCCGGACAAATTACACTATTCTCGTAACTCATTCTAGCATTTGGGATCAGTGTGCAGGTCAAATAAGAAGCCTACAAACATATAGGACACTAAAAATAAGAGCATTGCCAATTCGGTATTGAATAAAGCGATGAGGGTTGCCTGACCGCAGATACAGGCTCGGAAATTAGCCACCAGAGAATAATAAGTTTTCTCACCCCGAGGATTTTTAAAGTAAAGGTATCCTGTCCACAGTTCTAGAAAAAGGGTTAAGCCAGCCAAAATAAGGAACATATTGTTGACTCTGGCTTCGATAAAATTATTAAAATAAAGCAGCCCAAAGATCCCCGCAGGGAGAAGCGCAGAGATGGCCGCTAGATACCTGGCTTTCTCAACTCCCAATCGTACAATGATCGTCCGTTTACCTGCAGCCTTATCCCCATCGTAGTCTTTAAAATAGGTATAAAAGGTCATCAATCCGTTCATGACTGCTACTAGAATCAGCACTGAAACACGACTATATGTAAAATAAGGGGACTCTGTCGGACCTGCTGCTAAGAAGCCATAGGCGGTGCAGGTCGAAATCATCAGCCCAAAGACGATATTACCGAAAATACCGTGACCCTTAGCGTATTCATATACTATATTTAAAAGAATTCCGAGGATTGCGGGAATAAGGGCAATGGGTTCCAGGTATAGGTATGTCATCACTAGAGTCATTATCAGCAAAATTCCCGTAAGGATCAGGGCTTTTTGGGGATTCAATTCACCAGTAACCATGGGACGGTGCGGAGCGTTCACTCTGTCCTCTTTTAAGCCAAGGTAGTCATTGATAATCTGGTTTATGCCCCAACTAAGAAAAAGCATGACCAGCACTACGGCCTTTTTTTCCGTCGCCGGAACCAATTCTACGGTCTGAAAGGGAGACTCTGCGATGTATTCGTAAAGGCAATCCCCAGCCAACCCCCAATTCCTGTTACAAAAGCGTAATATAACCTCATTGATTTGATATAAGCTCTCATGAATTTTAACACTTTATTAAACCCCGCCCTCTTCTGAAAGCTCTCTAAGCCTTTTTTGAATATAATCCTCATCAAAAGAAGAGCAAATCCTGCGGTCCTGTCCATCGAGAATCCGAAAGTGCCGCGAAATAACATTTTGCTGGATTCTAAACTGATTCGCAGACTCGAGATTAATCCACCATAATTTTCCGCCCATGGTTTTTTCGTTGCTTTCATAATCGGTAAAGGCTAAAGAAAGAATAATATCTTGCGGATCTCCTCCAAAGGTCATGGCTAGAACTTCACTATCTCTGAAAATAGTACACAAAGTTACGGAACCTGTCCAACCGAGGGTAGACCGACCTTTTTCAATCTGAACTAAGGTCTTCTTAGAGATACCCAGTATTTCAGCCATCTTATCCTGGGTATAATCCCTTTCGATGCGAATGAGTTTTAATTTTTCCGAGGCTTTATTGATAAACTCAGCTCTAACCATAGGCAATTACACCCCTTTAGTGTAATTTTACACCATTTGAGCTTTTTTTAATAGACCAAAGTCATTTAAATTGAAAAATAGTTGTTAAAGAAAGACGATGCTCGAAGCACCCTTTTTTAACAACTATTCATGCCATTCTAAATTAAATACAAGTATCTTACTCTCAATCGCTATCAACCGATAACGTACCTGCCGACTAACCTTCTGCAACAACCCTATCTTCTTTTGCTCCGAAGGTAAGGAATAACCGTTGGCAGCAATGAAATAAAAATTATCGCAAAGATTACAAAGGTAAAGTTATGTTTAACCGCGGGAATGTTCCCAAAGAAAAACCCAGCGAACATAAATAGCATTACCCAAGAAACTCCACCGACACAGTTATACAGAAAAAACTTAGAAAAGTTCATTTTACCGAGACCCGCAACAAATGGTGCAAAGGTTCGAATAATCGGTAAAAACCTGGATAAAATTATGGCCTTGCCTCCATGCTTCTTATAAAAGGCTTGAGTTTTGTAAAGGTATTCCTTCTTTATGATGCGGGAGTTTTTCATAGCAAGCAGCTTATGCCCGATCATTTTGCCAATAAAATAATTTACTGTGTTTCCAACGACAGCTGCAATAATTAGCAATACAAGAGCCAACTTAAAGTTCAGAGCACCGGAGGCTCCCAAAGCCCCAATTACAAAAAGTAAAGAGTCACCAGGAAGAAAAGGGGTCACCACAAATCCTGTTTCACTAAAAATGATCATGAACAGAACTAAATACGACCAAGTTCCGTAGTCCTTAATTATTTCCATTAGATGTCGATCGATATGAAGTATAAAATCAATTAAACCCATTACTAATTCCATGATAGCTCCTTTAAATTTTCATTTGGTAATGACCGAACTATTCTATTCGCCAGAGTTCTCAAAAATTCCTTTAAACAGAATTTGGCTTTCAGAATTTACTCAACTATATTATACGATACCCTGTCCCTTTCTAGTACTTATAATCGAAGGTCCCTCTGTAAAAATTCCAAAGGACCTTCGATCATAGTTACCAGTTACCATGCTCCTTTGACTAAAGCCATGCTTTACATTAATTTTTTTCTTGAATGAATTCCATCAGCAACTTAGCTGTACCTCCAGTGAGTTTTAGACAGCGTCGCAAATGTTCTGGCGAATCAAATTCATGCGGATTTAAGTTACGACAACAAGTCCCCCCAAATTCCAGAGTAAAGCGATCGTGAAATCCACGAGCCAGTTCATAGACTTCTTCTCTTGATTGTTGCGGATCATTACGACCCCTAAATAGTCCTAGTATCATGATTGATCCGGTCAATGCTCCGCACTGACAACCAGCATGCCCTAATCCGCCTCCAAAACCAGTGGCAATTTTTAAGCTTTCTGGACTCAGAGGATAGTTGAGGATTTTGTTAAAAGCATGCAGTATGGATTCAGCACAGTTCAAGCCATTCTTAAAATTGTTACCCGCTTGCGATCGAGCCTCCAACGCTAGTTCGTCCATTATGTGCCCCTTTCTATTTCCGAATAATTACTTGACTAACATAATTAATATAATAGTTCTACAACAGGTGTTCAATTCCTACTATTACCAATAATTTAATTAGAAGGTGGGGTATCTCCTACATAGGATAAGGACCCTTGACTATAAAAGACAAGGGTCCTTATCCTATGTGAATCTCAAATAACTAAAGAATGTCCTAAAAACTAAGCTTAATGAGTAACCTCTAACGTTCCTTTATCCAGATCATATTTAATACCTAGGACTTCAACTTCTTTGGCATTAACCCTTTCCTTAATTATAGGACTCTTCAAAAGATCTTTTAGGGCATTCTGAATGTTTAGATCTGTACTGGCTTCGATTAATTCTTTACCGGTAGTGCCCATCGCCCGAGCGTCATCGACTGCAGGTTTTATTTTTCCAATGATAGCTCCAATACTACCGTGTGGTTCTCCTCCTTCTACAGCAGCGGTGACCGCTCCGCATCCTTCATGACCAAGAACTACAACTAAAGGCACCTTGAGGTGGTCTACTGCATATTCTACACTTCCTAATTCAACAGGAGTAACCACATTTCCAGCCACTCGGACAACAAACAAATCCCCTAGGGCTTGGTCAAACAATAATTCAGGCGAAACTCTCGAGTCTGAGCAACTCACTATTACAGCAAACGGGTGCTGTCCGTTCTTTAGTAAATCGCTTCGCTTTGTAAAACTGAGGTCCTTACTTAAGGGCTTGCTAGCAGTAAAACGCTCATTTCCGTCCATTAAGAGTTGTTTTGCTTCATCTGGTGAAGAGATCACTTCAGCTCGTTTATAGACAGTCGTTTGAGCCATCGCTTCCTGGACAGCTGAATTATTCGGGTCCAATGTCTGTTTATCAGTCTTAGGTGTCATCTGACTTACGCAGCCGCTTAAGACTACCGCTAAGCTAAGTAATGTAGCAACGAGATAACAGATTGGTTTTCTCACAAAATCTCTCCTTACTATTTCGACTCTATTTAATACTATGCCCTTAAATTCAATTTTACCAATAATTCCTTGTATTAGTCCTATTCCTTAATCATTGTATACATTCTTTTCAAATCTTATGTAAAATCGTATGACTGATAAAAACAAGTATAGGGCTAGCAACTTCTGCCAGCCCTTATACTTAGTTTACATTGCAATTTGAGCATTTTCCGGAACACCCACTGCTAATAGGTTCTCGGCACCTTGGGCAAACAAGGGTCAAACCTGATTGTAAAGGATTGTCCTCTTTTTATTTTATCTAAGGTCAGATTATCTGCCTCTTTTCTCATTTTATTTATGTATGTAATATAATGTCTTGGTCATTGATAATGATTATCATTTATTTTAAACTTATTATACAAAATCCTCTTTTGAAGTGTCAACTAATATTTTCTCGCTCTTCGGTTTCGAGCTTATGTAAGATGTTTTTAAAGAATACTAAAATCCCGGCCACACTTTGGCCGGGATTTAAAGGATCATCATAGTCAGTTTAAGGATTATGGATTATGGATTATGGATTATGGATTATGGATTATGGATCACTTGTTGAATAGAAATAAGAGTAAAAACACGATGGAAATACTCATCAAGAGCACTCAAAGAATAGAGACTCTAACCTTATTATCGAACTGTGAACTTATCAATGGATTGCAGTAACTCGTTGGCAAGCTGAGATAAATCTTGGCTGGCATTAGCAATTTCATGCATAGATGCAGCTTGCTCCTCGGATGCAGCGGAAACTTGCTCAGTACTAGCCGCATTGCTTTCAGCGATACTAGCTAAAGTCTTTAAAATCTCAATTATATGATCTTTTTTCTTATCCATTTCATTCCCAGAGTTATTTAAAGTGGAAATAATAATTTTTGTCTTTTCGATCGCAACTGCTATACCCTTAAACCGTTCAATGGTAATTGTTATGCTTTCCTCTTGTTTCTTCGCAATTGCAGAACTTTTAGCGATGACGTCAACTGCATTTTGAGAATTTGCTTCTAATTCTTGAACGATCCTCTGTATTTCTCTTGTCGATTGAGCTGATTGTTCTGCTAACTTCCTAATTTCTTCAGACACAACTGCAAAGCCTCTTCCCGCCTCGCCTGCGCGTGCAGCCTCGATCGCTGCATTCAAAGCTAATAAATTGGTTTGATCGGCGATCGCTTGAATCATCTGACTAGCGGAATGAATTTTTACGGCACTCTGATTAGTTTCCATAATACGTTCTTGGATTCGTACCGTATACTGATCTCTTTCTTCTGTCCTTTCCGTTAAATCCTTAATGGCAATACTTCCTTCATCCTTCATCGTCTCAACAATCTCAATAGAATTATTAAGATCGTATAAATTCTGCTGATCCTTGTAGATTATTTCCCCTAATTCAATCATTTGTTGAACACCATTTTCCGTATCCCTAACCTGATCAGTAGCACTTCCAGCGATTTGTTCAATCGTCTTGGCCACCTCTTCCACAGCAATGGCCGATTGCTGAGAAATAGACGTCAATTCTTCAGAAGTATTAGACACTTGACGAGCAGTTTGAGATAAGTGCTTTAAAATCTCTCTTTGATTCATATTTGCGGCATAGATTACTTGGCCGAGGATTCTAAACTCATTATTTCTTTTCATGAAGTATTCCATACTATTCTCAACGTTAAGTTTCTTGAATGGGTTGTCATAAAACACCACATCACTTTGAATCTCTTTAACTTCTTTCAATTCAATATCAGTGCCTATTGTGCCAACGAATTTCCCCTGAATGATAATAGGCAGCATAATACTGGTCATCAAAATAGACTTCCCATTGAGCTCATATTCATATGGCTCTAAAATTGAAATCTTACCTGTCTTTTTCGGAATGGAATACCATGGTTCATCATAGACATTTTTGAGAGCTGTCACTTCAATCTTGCCATTTTCCCAATATATATAGGAAGTAAAACGACCGTTGTCGTAAAATTCATTATTTTGAAACTGATCATCGCATCCGTCAAACGCATTCGGTTCCCAAAAGGAACTCAAGGCTAAGATCTGTTCGTTTTGACTTAAAAGCTTTTTTTGTATTTCAATAACCGTCAACCTGTCGGTATTCCCACTTTTTTTAATCTGGGTTAACTCATCCAAGAGCATTCTAACTGCAGTAACTCCCTTCTCCAAAATCAAATAATCCCCTAATGATCCCCTCTTTAAAGTTTCAATGGATAAAGCTAGGAGTTTGGAGGTTTGCTTGGCTTGATATAAGAGAATTGCAATCAAGCCAAGCATACTCAAAAGAAATAGAATAAAAGCATAACTGGTATCTCTTAATACAAAACCGATGGCAACCATAATAACTGCATAAATCAATGGCAACATACTTCGCCAATTACGTGATCTCAAGTCTCTACACCTCTCTTTACTTTTTCTACATTATTCTTAAAACATGCAATTTTCAAGCCAATTTTCATACGGGTATTAACCTCTCGATTCCTTAAATGTAATATGGCTAGATCTTGGTAAATATTCAAATTTTTCTAATACTTAAAATTTCCATTAAGTTAAGATTGACTTGGTCAAGTAATAATTGAGTTGTAATTAACTTATATTAGCCTGTCTAAGTGAACAGATTACAAAAATCCTCACAGTATTAGGATTTGCATCACACTACGTTTAATAAAGTTATTAAGGTTGTGATAAGAGTTGCTTAAGTGCACATACTATTGTATGTACTACTTCGAGGAGGTCTCTGAATGGGGAAGAAGGTTATTCTTGGCAGTTTTATACTAATCATTACTTCTTACATACTATTTCAGATAGGTTATGTTGCTACCTCTGGGCCGTTTTTTTGCGCTAAATGTCATGAGGTAACAGACTATGTCTCATCATGGCAGGTATCTGCCCACAAAACCGTAGTTTGTTTAGACTGTCATCAACCCAGCGGAGAATTGGGAAAATTGCATGCTAAGGCCAGAGGTTTAAATTACTTATTTCAGCATTTTAGTGGAGATTTCACTATTCCAACTCGAGCGATCGTTTCCGATCAAAATTGTATTCAATGCCATTTAGGCGACAATGAGTCTTTCCCAGAAACAGTACGACTAAAAAACACTTCAACGATAAACCATTATGAAACCATTAAACAGTCAAAATCTTGCTTAGCTTGTCACAGAGCTACGGCTCACGGAGTAGATATCTATCTATCCTCCGAGTTAAAGGGCACCAAGCCGTAGGCGAAGGCAGCAGCCCTGGTTGTACTTATGCTTAGAAAGTTATATAACGCAAGTTTATACTTTCTGCCCTGATAGTATAAAAAAAGCGAGCATTGAGCTCGCTTTTTTGTACCATCAAGATCATTAATTTTTAAAACCCCGCTGAAATTCCCATTCGTCCGAGTGATTGAAGAATTACAGTTCCACCAAGAAAGATGATTAAGCAAGCAGAGACCATGGCTAAGCGATTGACAACCTGCCATCGTTCCAGTTTTTTGATGGTATGACTGGCGCGGACCACAAACACTGCGATCGCGACCATTGTAATAGCACCGCCGATCGAAAAGGCACCTACTAGTCCTAACCCTAAGGGAATCTTATCGGCTGAAATTGCTGCTAGTAGAATTGCTAAGGCACTTGGGCAAGGGATGATACCGGTAAAAAAACCTGTCAAAAATAGATTTGAGCGTGAGGAAGGAACAGAATGAGGCTCTGAATGATGATGGTGGTTGCAATGGCTCGAGCATTCATTTATTTGTGACCTACTTGTTTTATGTCTTGCCTCTTGATAGTTAAAAAATCTTTGTATCATAATATTTAGTCCAATATAAATGACGACAATCCCAGAAATAAGTTGGAACCAATGAATTAGATTTTCAGGTACAATTACCTTTACTGCCGACGAAGCCGAAACGGCTATCAAGGTAATCGAGAGTGTATGAGCCAGCGCTGAAATTAAACCTATCCCGATGGCATCTTTGATTTTCGCACCTGAAGAAATGAGGTATGCCGTGATAATCCCCTTACCATGACCAGGTTCTAAAGAATGTAGGGCACCAAGACCTACTACAGCTGGCAAAGTATACATAAAATCCATTAGAGATTCCTCCTCCACAATGCTAACTATATATATGCAGGCATGTCTCATAACTTTCCATCCTACATGTTAAGTTAACAAGAGGAAACATCCTTCTTCACTCATCAGAAAAAAAGCCGCAATACAACTATTGCGACTCAATTCACAGCAATGGCAACCTAATCTCTATTACCGTACCCTTATTAAGTTCACTCTGTACAGAAACCCTGCCATTTTGAAGCTCTATCAAGTGCTTAGCTATTGCTAAGCCGAGTCCTGTACCGCTCCCCTTCCTAGAACTATCGATTTTGTAAAAGCGATCCCAGATCTGTGGCAGTTGATCTGCATCAATTCCATATCCTTGATCTCGAATACTAATTAATAAAGTATTACTCTCCGGTAGGCTCGTATCAATGGAAACTTTAGTGTCTTGAGGAGAATATTTAATGGCATTGTCCACGAATATCACAAACAGTTGCCGTAAGCGATCATAGTCTCCATAAAATGCTGGGAGATCTTGGTTAGAGAGAGACTCTATCTTAATACCCTTTTTATCAGCAATAGTCTGTAGACTCTTAACGACATCTTCCAATAGGCTTGGAAGATGAATCTTTTCTTGATTGATCATAATTTTACCTGATTGAAGCCGAGAAAGCTCTAATAAATCCCCCACTAAACGTTCTAAGCCACGTGTTTCGGAAAGCATCCTCTCGTGGTAACGCATTATCTCTTCGTCTTTTACAACTGTTCCATCGACCATTGCTTCTAAAGAACCACGGATGACGGTTAGCGGCGTACGGAATTCATGGGACACATTAGCTACAAAATCCCGGCGCAATTGATCAAGACGCTCTCTTTCACTAATATCTTGCACCAACGCTACAATTCCGGTTATGGTAGCGTGGTTGTCCACAATAAGAGAAAAGGTAAAGACCAGCTTTTTGCCCTGCCAATCTTTGTGGACTTGTAAAGGCTTCTTGTCCTCCATGACTTTGCGAACTTGTGTCCAAATTCCTAAATCCTCGAGGTCCTTCTTTAGCGCCTCTTTAGAATAAGGATGAGGTCGATTCATAATCTTAGAAAGTGCTGCATTGACGCTCACAGGTTCAAGGATTGTGTCAAAGGCAATAATCCCTTCTGAAATACTCGATATAATATCCTTAAGCTTTCCTTTCTCCTGAAAAAGCTGGTTAATCGTAGAACCAAGCTCTAAAGCTAAAAGATCAAGGGAATTTCCAAGCTGTCCTAATTCATCCTTCCGATCCACACCGGTTCGTGCCGAATAATTGCCTCGTGTTATTTCCAGTGCCGTTCGATTCATGGCTTTCAAAGGACGGGTAAAGAGCAGGGAATAAAAAATCCCTAACCCTACTGCCAGAAGCAACGCCAAGAGAAGACTCAACGCGAGTATACTTATTGCTCTGTTTAGTGTTTCTGTAACCCCTGTGACTGGAGAATGAAGCAGCACTGAGCCAATAATTTTGTGGTTAGAATCTATCATGGGGACACCGACAGTTATGGTAGCTTCATTATAAACGCTGCTAAAACTTTCACTGACAGATTCATTTCCTTCTAAGACCTCGCGGATAACGTTTTCTGCTTCCTTAGGTAAGGGCTCTGAGTTTTTCGTGAAACCCTGTCCGAATTCTAACTCCGAGCCTTGCCTAAGTCCTGCCCCCATACCTTGTCTCATAGGCCCTATACCTTGTCCCATACCTTGTCCTAGGCCAGACATCATCGATAGACTTCCCTCACTGTCAGTAATCCAGACATTTGACTCAGTCAGTGTATCAAGCGAACGCATATAACCATTAAAACCCTGCATTTTACTATTCCCTTGTAAATAAACGGCGGCTACCTCTGAGATACTACGCGCATTGGCGAGCATTGTTTTTTCCCTGCTGTCAAAGGTATATTGTTTAAACATTTGAATAAAGAATATCCCAATGGCAAGCATGGATATGAGTACTATAACCACAAATCCAGCCGTTAACTTGTAAGCAATGCTATTTTTCAACATGCTTTACCTCAAATTTATACCCAACACCCCAAATGGTCTTTATATCCCAGCTATCGATTTCAGAGATGTTTATTTTCGATCTTAATCTCTTGATATGGGTATCAACGGTACGTGCATCTCCAAAATACTCATATCCCCAGACACTGTTTAATAGATTATCTCTTGAAAATACTTTCCCAGGGTTGGAAGCTAAAATCCAAAATATCTCAATTTCTTTCTTAGTTAGGTTGACGGGCTTATCAGAAATCATCACTTCGTAGTCTGTTAAATTAATCGTCAAACCAGGATAATCGACAATATCCCCTCTTTGCTCCTCAGATAAATCAAGGCGCCTTAAAACTGCTCGGATCCGAGCCATCACCTCACCCGGACTAAACGGTTTTACGATATAGTCATCTGCTCCAATGTCCAAGCCCATAATGCGGTCTCCATCCTCCCCTTTGGCAGTGATCATAATAATCGGAACATTTGAAGTTTTACGGATTTCCTGACAAACAGCAAACCCATCCTTTTTAGGCATCATGACATCCAGCAACATGAGTACAGGCTTATATTCCTCATATTTCCGGACAGCCTCTTCCCCATCATGGGCAATAATCGGAAAAAAGCCTTCTTTGGTGACATAGGTTTTGAGTATATCCAGAATTCCCTCATTATCATCGGCAATCAATAGATACTTATTCAAAAAATCCCACCGTCCTTTCATCTCTCTTAGTTTATCATTGCTGCTTATAATATTTGTGACATGTTTGTGAACAAAAATTGCCTAGTATAATAGTTCATTATCTTTTAATTTTACAGCTAAATAAGAGTGTTATAAATAAGCAAATAAGAATATGAAAGAATAGAGTAGGGGCGATTACTCGCCCCTCTCACGGAACCGTGCATGCGGACCATCGCACACGGCTCTTCCATCAGTTCGCCTTTTTAGCACAAAGATTTTCGTAAACACCTAACAGACTGACAAAACC
>Ga0209643_1001004_pt1 | contig 32474 bp, 26 predicted proteins | sample AutmiccBRH37_all_FD_187383 | JGI IMG/M metagenome (GOLD analysis project Ga0209643, IMG submission 187383) | Deep subsurface microbial communities from Mt. Terri, Switzerland - Autotrophic microbial communities BRH/37_all (SPAdes) (version 2) | ecosystem: Environmental > Aquatic > Deep...
CAGAGGGGCGGCGGAAATATCCCAGAGCATACAGGAAATCAGCCAGGTGTCGGCCGAAACCGCCGGCGGCGCCGATAAAACCAGCAAATCTGCAAGGGATTTGGCGGATATGGCCCAGAAGATGGAGTCCCAGATTCAGCAATTCCGGGTATAAGTAAATCAGTGGCCGAAAGGGAAGAGACACCGTATGAGCATACTGATTGTTGACGATTCTAAAACTACCCGATTAATAATTGAATCTTACCTGACTGAGTCCGGATACTCGGATCTGCTGTTTTCGGAATCAGCTCTGGACGCCTTTGAAAAGCTGGATATTAATTCCGCCGGGGAGACATCCGTGGACGCCGGTTCAGAAATAGACCTTGTTTTGCTGGATATTGTACTGCCCGACATGGACGGAAGGGAAGCCTGCCGCATCATAAAGTCTGTGGAGCGCTTACAGGATATTCCTGTAATAATGGTAACCTCCCTTACAGAAAGCGAGCACCTGGAAAAAGCCTTTGAGGCCGGGGCCATTGATTACATCACCAAACCAATCAATAAAATTGAGCTGCTGGCCCGGTCCCGGTCAGCCCTTAAGCTGAAGCACGAGATGGACAGCCGCAAGATGCGGGAGCAGAAACTGCTGGAGGTAACCAGGCAGCTGGAGGTGGCCGTTCAAAAGCTAAACCTCCTTTCCTCCCTGGACGGGCTGACGGGGATTGCCAACCGGCGGCGCTTTGACGAATACATGGATGCGGAATGGCGGCGGGGAAGAAGGCATTTTAAGCCCCTTTCTTTAATAATGGCGGATATTGATTTTTTTAAGGCCTACAATGATACATATGGTCATCAGGCCGGAGACGAGTGCCTGATGACCGTTGCCAACACAATTCAAAGCACGCTGAGACGCCCCGAGGATCTGCTGTGCCGGTACGGCGGCGAGGAATTCACTGTGGTTTTGCCGGGAACTCAAAAAAATGGGGCGGTTTTTTTGGCTGAAACAATATGCTCGGCGGTGGAGAAAAGGGCTATTTTACACAGCGGATCCAAAGCAAGCGATCATGTAACGGTCAGCCTGGGAGTGGCCACCATTCTTCCCACAAAGGAACTTTCAACGGCTGATCTGATTTCTGCGGCCGACGGAGCCCTTTACAGCGCAAAATGTCAGGGGCGGAACCGGGTTATGGTGGCCAGTGTCAACTTTAATAATTAGCGCAACCGCTAGGCTGGTGAGTGTTTGGAAAAGCTTAAGGTTTTAATTTTAGACAACTCTGTGTTTTACAAAAAAATACTGGCCCAGGCGGTGGAGAGCACCGGCCTGGGCATTGTGACAAATACCGCCTCCAGCGGAGCCCTGGCCATTGAAAGATTAAACCGGGGCAGCACCGATGTTGTCCTTTTGGATATGTTCACACCCGAAGCCAAATTACTTGAAACCCTGGATCAAATCCGCAGGCGCCACCCCCATATTTTCGTGATCATGCTGGTCTCCCCGGGGTCAGACAGCCAGGCGGAAAAATTCAGATCACCGGAAGCCGGCGTTATGAACTTTATAAAAAAACCTCCGGCGGCAACGGCTGAAAAAAATATCAGCGGCATGAAACAGAGGCTGCAGGGACTGTTTACCCAGATAATAGCCAGGAAGTTCACTTCCTGGAATGTAAACGCAGCGCCCTCCCTTCAGCGGAACACCACCCCTCCCCCAGCGGCCCCGGCGGCAAAAAAAAGGAGATTAAGCGGAGTCGACCTGGTGCTTATAGCCTCTTCCACCGGCGGCCCGGCGGCCCTGGAGACAGTTTGCAAAGATCTTCCGGCCGGATTTAACAAGCCCGTTCTGGTGGTTCAGCATATGCCGGCGGAACTGACCGGCAGAATGGCCCAGTCACTGGATAAAAAATGCAGCCTTCCGGTACTGGAGGCCCAGGATGGGGACGCCGTGAGACCGGGTCAGATAATGATCGCACCCGGAGGTTTTCATATGACGGTTGAAACAGGAAAGGGCACCGGTATAATCATAAAAGTTGAATCCACCCCCCCGGTAAACGGTGTCAAACCCGCTGCCGATGTGCTCTTCCGCTCTGTGGCCAGGGTCTACCGCAATAAAAGAGTGCTGGCCGTGATACTTACGGGCATGGGCAGTGACGGAATGCTGGGCGTGGAGGAAATAAAAAAGAGCTGTGAATGCTTCTGCCTGGCCCAGAGTGAACGAACCTGCGTTGTTTACGGAATGCCCAAAAGCGTGGTGGACGCAGGCCTGTCTGATGCCGTAGAGGATCTGTCCACAATACCTTTTCGTATTTTGCAAATCATTTCGGGCAGAGGTTAAAGCTTAAATCCACAAGAGCATGGGGATGGAATTTATTTCCGGATAGGAGTGTTGGCGTGAAAATTTTATCCGTGGATGATGTTTTGCTGATTAGGAAACTTACCAAGAAAACGGTGGAGGCCATGGGTGGGCAGCTCTTTGAGGCGTCTGACGGCATTGAGGCCCTGTCGACTCTGAAAAAAACCGAAGGAAAGTTCGATCTAATCATACTGGACTGGAATATGCCAAATATGAACGGTTTCGAGTTTTTAAACAAAATAAGACGCCAGGAGAAGTATAAAAACATCCCGGTAATGATGGCCACCACCGAGGGCGAAAAGGATAAGATCGTTAAGGCTGTCCAGGCCGGGGCCAACAATTATCTTATTAAGCCCTTCACCGAGCAGGAACTGACCAAAAAAATACTGCAATGCCTTGGATTGGGGTATGAATATGACTTATTAAACAACTGCTTTTCCGATGCCGCAAGGAATATTCTGGCATACTCCACCGGACTGGAGGTGTCTGAGGAATATGGACCTCCAGAAACCGCTGCGCAGAAGGATTATCTTTCCGGGCAAATGATTATACAGGGGAAAGTCAATGCCATTATTTACCTGACCATGGGCAGGGAAGCAGCCACCGGCATTATAAGCCTGATGACCGGGTTAAAGCCCCCGGAACTGACCTCAGAAGATATTCTTAACGGAACAGCAGACATTATCCAGAAGGTGGCCGCCAAGGCAAAAAACCTGCTGACAGGGATGAATGTTCAGTGGAGCATCTCAACTCCCTTTGTCTATGTGAGCTTTATCACGGAAGATCTTCATATACAACAAAAGAAGGTCTTCAGCATAGTTAAAAAATACCGGGCTGATGATCTGGTGGTAAACTATAAAATTTATTTTTTATAGAGTTTTTCATTCATGTAAGAACCAGCCGACATTATCCCGAAATACGGCTATAGCCCGTGTCAAAGGCCCGGAGGTTTAGCTCCCTGACACCGCCGGTAAAAAGAGACTCAATGGTTCTAATAAAATACTCCCGGCCAAAGGGCACAAGGCCGCTTGCGGCCATGGCCCCGGTCATGACCATATTGGCGGCCAGGGGGCTTCCGGCCTCCTGGGCCAGATGGGTGGCGGGCAGGGTATGGACCCTTGACACCATTTTTTTTACCGCCTCCTCTATGCGGGCGGGATGGGGGTATTTATCCTCACCCAGAAGACAGCCCAGGGGATAGTTGGGGCGGTCGTTCATGATCACCACGGTGTCAGGATTGGCATAATCCATGATCACCCTCATGGTTTCCAGGGGCTCGAAGCCCGCCACCACGTGGGCCCTCCCCCTGGGGATAAGCGGGCCAATGGGTTTATCCCGGGAGATCCTCACATGGCTCATCACCGATCCGCCCCTCTGGGAAACACCGAAGGTTTCACCTACGGCCACCCGGTAGCCGGCCTCGGCCGCCGCCACCGAGAGTATCTGGGAGGCCAGCACGTTGCCCTGCCCTCCCACACCGGTGATTATTATATTTAAAGGTTCCGCAAACAGTTTTGGCATCCCCTAAACCGTCCTTTCCACCGTGATGGCCTGCCGGGGGCAAAGGGTGGCGCACACCCCGCAGCCGTTGCATACCGCCTCGTCAATACGGGCCTTACCCGACTCCGCATCCCATATATTGGCAGGACAGGAGAAAACTTTGCTGCAGAACCTTCCGCAGCCGCAGGCATCCCCTATGCACCTCTTTCCATCCACATACACCCTGTTTTTTTGTTTTCCCTTAACGGCCGCCAGGGCGCAGGTTCTCCTCAGTATCAGCACCCGGGGACCTTCTTGCTGCAGCATCCGGCAAATAACATCAATGGTCGCCTCAACATCGTAGGGGTCCTGAAGGCTGCAGGGTATGCCTATGCCCCGGATTATATCTTCCATATGCACGGTGTCGGCAGGTTCCCCGGTGGCGGTGGAACTGCGCCCCGGGTGGGGCTGATGACCGGTCATGGCGGTGGTTTCATTGTCCAGCAGCACCAGCATAAAATTGGAGCGGTTATAGCGGGCGTTGATCAGTGCCGGCACAGCGGCGTGATAAAAGGTGGAATCCCCCACCACGGTTATAACCGGCCGGTTAAATCCAAAGCGGTCCAGCTTTCCCATGCCCCCGGCGATGCCTACCCCGGCGCCCATGCAGTGCACCGTCTGCAGGATATGGTAGCCGGTTCTGGCGATGCCCAGGGTATAGCAGCCTATGTCCCCCAGAACGATCCCTCCCCTGCCGTCCAGCTCCAGGGCCGTCTTTATGGACCAGAAAGAAGCCCTGTGCGGACACCCGGCGCAGAGGGCCAGATCCCTGCCCGGCATCTTTTCCCCCAGAAGCTCCAGGGCTCCCTTCCGACCGGAAAGAACAGGGCTTTTAAAGGCTGCCCCGGTTATTTTCGAAAGGGACCCGGCCAGTATATCCGGGTTCATCTCCCCTATGCCCGGGCCCGCCGGGCCGGCCACGTGGCCGCTCCTTTTGCCGTAAAAGGTGATGCTTCCAATGTCTTTCCAGTGGCGGGCGGCCAGGGCCATCACATTATCCTCCACAAAGGGCTCCACCTCTTCGGCGAATACCACCTCGGAAGCGTTTATAAGATAATCCAGCAGCAAGGATTCCGGCAGCGGCCAGGTGGTCCCCAGCTTCAGCACCCCGGTTTCCCTACTCAGATCCAGCATTTCCAGGGCCTCCAGGGCATACATGTAGCTGGGCCCGCTGGCAATGATCAGTCTTTGGGCCCTTTGAGGGCCGGTGTAGCTGTTGAATCCCGATTTACAGAACAAAGCCGAAGCCCTGGTCAGCTTCTGCTCCTGCATTGCGTGCAGGGCTATACCGAAGGTGATTACCCGGTCGCCCCTTTGAAATTCCGGCTCCCTTTCTGTACGGGCTATTTTCCCCAGCTTTACATCGCCGCTGGCGTGGCAAACCCGGGTGACACAGCGCACCACCACCGGCAGCGCCAGCTCCTCCGACAGTGAGAAAGCTTCCCTGGTCATGTCCATGGCCTCCTCTACCGAGGAGGGCTCCAGCACAGGCAGGTGAATCACCTTGCACAGATTGCGGGAATCCTCTTCCCGAACACTGGAGTGGGCCGCCGGGTCATCGCCCACCACTATTACCATGCCTCCCCGGCAGCCTGAAATGGCCAGGGCGCCGGCAAAGTCCAGGGCAACATTGAGGCCGTCAGCCTTCATCACGGTCAGGGATCTCAACCCGGTGAAGGATGCGGCCGCGGCCCCTTCCAGGGCCACCTTTTCATTGACAGACCACTCAACGTATATATCATGTTCCCCGGCCACCTTAGCCAGGGTTCCCAGCACTTCGGCGGTGGGGGATCCGGGATAGGAGGCGGCATAGGCCACCCCGGCCTCCAGAGCTCCCCGGGCGATGGATTCATTTCCGGTAAGAGCCACCCTGACCCCCGGCTTTTCCTCACGGACTCCCATGATGGTCACTGGTTCACTCCTCCCCACTGGGCTTCAATCTGTTCCCGGTACCGGCCCACCACAGGGAAGCCTGGTTTTCCGTCCTCAAACTCCGGCAGCCCCAGAACCCGCATTTTTTTATTCAATGCCGCCCTCCTTAACAAAGGCAGCCTTTCTTCGGGGTATTGAGCAATTTCTATAGCCCCCCTGCGCAGGGCCAGATCAACCAGTTCCCGCCCTTTGTCCGACCGGACAATCAGTGTATTCCAGGATGGGTCGAACTCAGTGGATCCCACCGATAGGTCCGCCCACTCCGAGGTGCTGTCAAAGCACAGGCTGCAGGGCTTTTTAATAAAAGGCCGTATTTCTTCCAACTGCCAGCGGCAATTCCCTGAATTGGTCTCCACCACCGGCCCCTCCAAGGGAATGTCCATCCTGACCATCTCTTCCCCCTTCACCCTGCGGAAAGCAAAGCGGTAAAAATCCGGGGAAAGGGACCAGAAGCAGAACAGCCCCAGGGCCATCCCCACAGCCTGAGGATTACTAAACTGATCTCCTGCCAAATTACCGGCCTGAGCCTTGCGCGCCGCGGCTATCTGGCAGGGCCTCCCCACCAGGCCCAATCCTGACATACCCTCCCGAAGGGCCCGGTTCAGCACTGCCAGGGATGGCACCGCTGTATACTTGGACCCGGCACAACCGTTTACCTCATCAACGGTGCGGGCCAGCACCGGCCTGGGGCAGAGAACCCCCCCCCCGGCCAGGGCCATCCCGGTAACCATTCCCTCTTTCAGGGCAAAGGCGGCCAAAGCCGAGGCAACCCCGCCGTACTGGGCTTTGGCCGCCCTGTTTTCACCGGCCCGGGCAAAATAAATTTCCCTTACCACACCCAGTGCCTGGTCCTCCCTTTCCCGGCCGAATACCGCCAGATCCATCTCCCTCAGGTCCAGGGAAACTTTGGGGCAGACCGAGTAACAGGCTCCCTCAGCCAGGCCGCAGGGGTTGATTACCCTGACCATGTCTCCGGCTGTTTTAATATAAGGGCAAAGTCCCACGCACATGCCGCAGGACGAACATAGTCCTCTGTCAATAATGTCCCTTTTTAACCGATCCTGACCAGGCATAAAACTCCTCCTTATACCCCGCCTATATGCCGGATAATTATTATTTCAAAAATTGAGGGTGGCAAAATAGTCTTCAATGGTCTCGGCCCGCCGGATCATCTCCACGCTTCCGTCAGCCTTCAGAAGCAGTTCGGCCGACCGCAGCTTTCCGTTATAATTGAATCCCATGGCGTAACCGTGGGCCCCTGTGTCATGTATCACCATGACATCGCCTATTTCAACCATGGGCAGCTTCCGGTTCACCGCAAATTTATCATTGTTTTCACACAGCGAGCCTGTGACATCATATATATAGCCCAGGGGCCAGTCCTCTTTACCCATCACGGTTATATGATGATAGGCCCCGTATATCCCCGGACGCATCAGATTGGCCATGCAGGCGTCCAGACCCACATAATTTTTATAAATTTCCTTCTTATGCAGTACGGTGGCCACCAGATAACCATAGGGCCCGGTTATCATCCGACCGCTTTCCATGGCCAGCTTAAGAGGGTGCAGCCCGTTGGCCACAATTTTCCTGTCATAGGACTCCTTGAGCCCCCGGCTCAGGTAATCCAGATCCACTGCCTGCTGCTCCGGGCGGTAAGGTATTCCTATACCTCCGCCGAAATTTACGAATTCAACCCTTATTTTCAGGGTCCGGAAAATCTCAACCACCAGATCAAACATCATGTTGGCCGTTTCAATAAAATAGTTGGGATCCAACTCGTTGGAAATAACCATGGTATGCAGACCGAACCTCTGCGCGCCCTTGTCCCTCATTATCCTGTAGGCGTCCAGGAGCTGCTTGCGGGTCAGTCCGTACTTGGATTCCTCCGGGCTGCCGATGATGGCGTTGCCCCCTTCCCTAAGGGGCCCGGGGTTATAACGGAAGCAAATCAGTTCCGGTATCCCGGCGTTCTTTTCCAGAAAATCAATATGGCTTATATCATCCAGATTAATTACCGCTCCCAGTTCTTTGGCCTTTATAAACTCATTGGCCGGCGTGTCGTTGGAGGTGAATATAATGTCTTCTCCCCGGATGCCCGATTTTTCCGCCAGAATCAGCTCCGGAAGAGAACTGCAGTCGGCGCCGCACCCCTCCTCATGGAGTATCTTCAATATATGGGGATTGGGTGTGGCCTTGACGGCAAAATATTCCTTAAAGGCCGGGGCCCAGCCGAAGGCCGCCAGAAGTTTCCGGGCATTGGCCCGGATGGCCTCTTCATGGTAAATATGAAAAGGCGTGGGATGCTGTTCAATTATCCGCATCAGTTGTTCCTTGGAAAAAGGTGGTTTTTTTTCGGCCATTAAAGCTTTCCTCCAAAAAGTATTGTCGACAATAACTATTAAAACGGCTGCGCCGCTGTGAACCTCCGCCGTGCCCCCAATGGCCTAAGGCTTGATACCAATGCTTTCAAAGGACGTCCTGGCATCCATTATATGCCGGCGCATACTTTGCTCGGCAATGTCGGAATCTCTCTTTCGCAGATCATCCAGTAGAAGCTGGTGCTTTTGTATGATCTCATCCCGGCTGGCATGAGTAAACATTAAGAATGAAAAAAGATACCTCTGGGCATTTACCACCGACCACATTTCATAAAGCCGCGGCAAACCACATCTCCGGCAGATAAACTCGTGAAACTCCAGGCTGAACCCGGAAAGCTGGCTTACCGTTCCTTCCGGGGGCAAAGTTTTGGCCTGCCGCAATAGATCCTGAAGGTAATTGAAGTCCTCATGGTCAAACAATTCCGCAGCCTTCCGGGCGGCCAGCCCCTCCAGCACGCTGCGGAGCAAGTATACCTCAAGAACATCGTCCCGGGACCATTCCACCACAAATGTCCCCTTGTGCGGTATAACCTTTACCAGCCCCTCGTTTTTTAGCTGGCCCACCGCTTCCCGGATGGGGCCCCGGCTGATGCCCATCTCCTCTGCCAGCTTGCTTTCCACCAGACGCTCCCCGGGCTTTAGATTCCCGTTCATTATTGCGTCTCTTATAACCTGCAGAGCATGTTCCTTTAAAGTTTCAGCCCTTAACTGCGGAAAGGACAATCAGAACCCTCCCATATATGCGTTGACTTATAATAATTCAGATTATACATGTTTCAGAAACTCATTACAACGGATTAATCACCGCTGCATTAACTGAAATTCCCCAACCGCAAGAAAGAGGAATACCCATCAAGCTATTGCTTTTAAGGTCTTCCTCCATCAGTTGCGGGATATCCCTCCCAGGTTTATTTAAGCAGGTTGGGCAGAAGCATAACCACCCCGGGCATGTAGGTCAGCATGAAGGCCACAATGGTGGCTACGATCAGGAAGGGAAGGAGTGACGGTATGATCTCTTCCACCGTCCTGCCGCTTATCCGGCTGGCCACGAAAAGCGAGAGGGCCACCGGAGGGGTTACCTGGCTTAAACCAAGCACCATAACCATTATGACGCCATAAAAGGCGGGGTCCACACCCAGCTTGGTGATAACCGGCAGAAGCATGGGTGTAAGGATCAGTATGGCCGCCCCCTGGTTCATAAAGAACCCGGTAACAAAGAAGAGAAGGTTAAGCAGGAACAGAACCAAGTATGGGCTGGAAGAAACGTTGCTCATATATGCCGTGATGTCCTGGGGAACATGCTGGTTGGTCATAAGCCAGCCGAAGGCGGTGGCCCCGACCACCACCAGCATTATGGCGGCGCTGGACTCTGTCACCTGTACGGCAATTCTGGCGAGCTTTTGCATATCCAGCTCCCTGTAAACAAAAAAACCTATAAGCAGCGCATATACACATGCCACCACCCCGGCCTCGGTGGGAGTGAAAACTCCTCCGTAAATTCCTCCCAGTATAATCACCGGGGTCAGAAGGGCCAGGAAGGCATCTTTCGCAGCCACCGCCGTTTCCCTCAGCGTGGCCCTTTTTTCACCCCGGTACCCTCTGCTGGCCGATATGATGTAGGCCATCACCATCAGAGTAATTGCAAATATGATTCCCGGAACAATTCCACCCATAAAAACATCCAGTACCGACACGTTGGCGGTAATCGCAAAAAGTATCATGGGAATGCTGGGGGGTATGAGAATGCCCAGTTCCCCGGAGATGGCCAGGAGAGCCGCAGAGAAGCGGGAGTCATAGCCCTTCTTTTCCATCTCTTTGATCATAATGCCCCCGATGGCCGCAGTGGTGGCCGGGGCCGATCCGGTAAGGGCGCCGAAGAGCATGGAGCTCAGCACCGAAACCATAGCCAGGCCGCCGGTAAGAGCTCCCACCAGAACCGAGGCCAGCCGGATCAGCCTGCGGGACATCCCACCATGCTCCATAATGGCCCCCGCCAGGATAAAAAAGGGAATGGCCAGCATGGGGAAGGAATCAATGGAGGTGAATGTTTTTTGGACAATGACCATCAGAGGCAGGTCGGACATCATCATGCCGGCCATAACGGCCAGCAGCAGTCCAATCCAGATGGGCATTCCAATTAAAAGGCAGCCCAGGAGAACAATAAAAAGAATTGTAACCATTAATATTTCACCACCTTAACTGCCTGACCGGGCCGGTCTCAGCAGCGCCCGGCCCGCCTGAACCAATGCCTCAACCAGGAAAAATAACATTAACACGGTCCCTGCGGGGATGGCCATGTAAGGTATGGACATGGTCATTCCCATGGCGTCGGAAACCTGACTTGAATTGTTTAAGGCCAGTTCAGCCCCTGATACCGCAAGAAAAACAAGTACCCCTCCGGATAGAACGGATCCTATAAACGCACAGGAAACCCCCAGCTTGGGGGGGAGCTTGCTGACCAACATGTCCATGGCCAGGTGGCCCTTGCTCCTGACGGCCATTGCCCCCCCCAGAAGGGTTATCCAGACAAACAAATACCGTATTAATTCTTCGGCCCAGGGGATGGGTGAGTGCAGAACGTACCGAAGCACTACCTGTGAAAAACCGGCCACGATCATTGCCCCCAGCATCAGCAGGGACAGCGCCTTTACAGTCTGGTAGGTGATGTCGGCAACCTTTTTCAGCCCATCCATATTGATTGGTTCCCCCTATTTTGCGTTTTTAACTGCTTCAATCAGATCCTTGCCGATCTTCGGCTCAAAAGTGGTGTATACCCCTTTTGTCTGCTCCATAATTTTGGACTTGTCAGCTATTTCATTGATCGCTACACCCTTAGACTTGATCTCGTTCAGGAAACCCTTCTCCTCTTCCCGGGCCAGCTTGCGCTGGTAGTCCATGGCTTCCCTGGCGGCCTCGCCCAGGGCCTTCTGGAGGTCCGCCGGCATTTCACTGAATTTCTTGGAGCTCATGATTAGAACGGCCGGAACGTACATGTGGCCGGTCATGGAGAAGTACTTCTGCCCGGCTTCCGAGAACTTGCTGGTGATAAAGTGCGCCGGGGCGGCTTCGGCCCCGTCCACTGTTTTCTGAGACAGGGCGGTGAACAACTCACCCCAGTCGGTGGTTACCGGCAGGGTACCCATGGCCTTGAAAGTGTCAACATACACTTGGTTGGGGAATACCCGGAGTTTAAGACCCTTCATGTCCTCCAGTGAGTTGACCGGGCGGTAGCGGTTGAAAACATGGCGGAAGCCATTTTCACCCCATCCCAGCACCTTGATTCCCTGCTTGTCCGAAGCCTCGGCAAGCTTTTTACCCACTTCTCCCTGGAAAACCTTGTCCACATGGTCATAGTCACGGAAAATGAATGGAAGGTCGGCCACCAGCATTTGGGGAACGAAGGCTCCCAGCTGGGTGCTGCCCACCAGCTCCATGTCGGCGATGCCGTTCTTGACCCCTTCAGTGCGATCCCTGGTTCCTCCCAGCACTCCCGAGGCAAAAACCTCCACCTTTATCTTGCTGTTGCTCTTCTGGGCCGCCAGCTCTGCGAATTTAACCAGCCCTTTTTGGAACGGGTGGTTTTCCGGCATGGCGTGGCCCACCTTGAATACATACTGCTTGTCAGGCGCCCCTGACTTTTCTTGGGAACCCTTGCCGCCGCCGCATCCCACGGCGGTAAAGCCGACCACTGCCGCCAGCGCCAGAACACCGGCGATTCGGGCAAAACTGCCCTTTCTGAATTCTTTCTGGTTCAAATTGTTTACCCCCCTGTTTTATTTATTTTTTATTATTATCCCGCTATCCCGGTTTTGCCTTGCACCGGGAACCGGGTAAAAATATTTAATATGCCAAGATCTATACCTCAAAGGGAACGCCGTACTCCTCACCGATCCTGATCAGCTCCCTGCGGGTTGACTCATTGATTACGCAGCCCTCCTTGAGCCTCCGGGACCTTTTTTGCGCCGACTTTTCCCCGGGGATGATAATTTCAGATCCCCCATCCCCCGGCGGGCTCTCCTTGATCTGATTTAAAAACCGGCTCAGGCGCCGTTGAAACTCATCCCAGGGAATAAATTTTTCCACATCCAGCACCATCACCAGATGGCCCATTCCCAGGGGCTTGCTGTAATCAGGCGGCATCAGTGAGGCCACATTCCTTCCAAAGGAAGCCCCGGTCAGCACACCGGCCAATATTTCGATCATCAGGGCCAGGGCATAACCCTTGTGTCCGGCAATGGGCAGAACAGTGCCCAGCAGGGCCTCCCGGGCGTCTGTTACCGGCCGCCCCCCGCGGTCTATGGCCCACCCTTCCGGAATGGCGCCGCCCTCCCGGGATGCCAGTATGATGTTGCCCCGGGCTGTAACACTGAGCGCCATGTCCAGTATAACGGGATCACGGCCCTCCCTGGGAACCGCTATGGCGAAGGGGTTATTACCCAGCTCGGGTTCCCTGCCCCCCCAGGGGGCCATAATAGGACTGGTATTGGTGAAAATTATGCCTATTTTCCTCCGGGAAACCACTCTTTCGGCCAAAATTCCCAGGGCTCCCGCATGGCCGCTGTTGCGCACGGCAACCACTCCCACGCCTATTTCAGCCGCTTTTGAGGCAGCCATTTCCAGGGCCAGGGCAGCCACAACCTGACCGAATCCGTGGTCCCCGTCCAAAACGGTAACCGCACCGCCGTCCTGCACCACCCTTATCTCCGGGTCGGGCTTCATGACACCCCTTTTTACCCTTTCCAGGTACATTCCCAGCCGGGACATTCCGTGGGTTTCATGTCCCCTGAGGTCGGCCTCGGTGAGACACTGGGCCATTATGGCCGCTTCATCGGGAGGCATCCCAACCTTTTCCAGAACCCGCCTGCAAAAGTCCGACATCATACCACTCATGACCTGATCGCCCCCCCCTTTCCACGCATAGATGCCCCTGTTCACTGTACTGTCCGCCACTCACTGTCAATACCGGGTCAGAGGCACCTGCCTATGCGGCTGATGGCTATCTCAACCTCTCCCAACACCTCGGCCCGGGTCATACTGCCGTTGCAGACATCGGCCAGCCGGGCTTCCAATATTTTTGCCGCCCCATCCAGCGACATTTCCCCGGCAATAACGGCCGACAGGTCCACATCAATATTGTCAGCCAGGTTCACCACGGTGTACGGATTGCCAGAAACCTTTATGGTGGGGGCGACAGGGTTGCCCGAGGTATTTCCTTTGCCGGTGGAAAAAACAATGGCATGGCAGCCTGCCGAAGCCATGGCCGTCATATTCTCAATTCCCGGGCAGGGGGCGTCCATCACCACGAATCCCTTGCATGACGGTCTCCGCCCATACCCCACAACCTCCATGAGGGTGCTGGAACCGCCTTTTTTGATAGCCCCCAGGGCCTTTTCCTCAATGGTGGACAGACCCCCCAGAATATTGTCGGGGGTGGGGTTTGATCCCAGCACGTCCACTCCCATTTCGGAAGCATAGGTAACGCAGAAGTTCACAGCCTCCACCAGCTTTTGCCCGGTGGCCCGATCCTTGGCCCTGACCGCCAGAAGGTGCTCTCCCCCCAGTATTTCCAATGTTTCGCTCATGATGGCGGTGCCGCCCCGTTCAATGACCATATCTGCAACTTTACCGGTGGCCGGGTTGGATACCAGCCCCGAACTGCCGTCGGAACCCCCGCACTCCAGGCCTATCACCAGATCCGACCAGCTCATGGGCTCCCTTGCCTGAGCCCCCGCATCCAGAGCCATTTTCATGGCATACCGGGAAGCAACCTCCGTGGCCCTGACGGTTCCGCCCACATCTTCAATGGAAACAACCTCCGCCGGGCGGCCGCTGGCGGCAATTCCACCTGCGATGGCCAATGCCGAATTGATTTCCAGGCTGACGACTATAGCCCCGTAAACATTGGGGTTTGTTCCCAAGCCAATAAGTGTGTTTTTATGCTGTTCATAATCATCCCCCAGCATAGCGCGGCCAAATCCGGGAGTAAGCGCCACAGTCCCCTGCACTGCGTTTACCACCCTGCGCACCACCGGATTGGAATTATCCATGGCGGAAATTACCGCCACATAATTTCTTATCCCGATATCGCCGTTCTGCCTGCGGTAACCCAAAAGATTAGCTGCACTCATTATATCTATCTCCTCACCCTCAAGCTGCGGATATTATGCACATGAACATGCTGCCCAGCTGAGATGTCCTCGGTGGCTTCACCGATAACCTCACCGTATTTGTACACCCTGGCTCCCCTGGGGATGGATTTTATGGCAATCTTGTGGGCAAAGGGCACCTCGTCTATCGCCACAACATTTTCCCCGCCGGAAAAATCAACCTGATCTCCGGCCTTCACAGGGGCCATTGACACAGCCACATTATCCTTTTTGTCCAGCACCAGACATTTGGTCACAACAAACTCCTCCCAAACCATACTTTAAATAATTGTTAACAGTAGACTGTCAACTGTTAACATTCGACTCGTTTAAATAATATCCTGCTCCATTAAGAAAATATTAAAAAATTTTCTCCGGACCCCTGTTCGGAACCCGGAAAATAATGAAAATGATTATCACTAAGTAACAGGGCAATCCATGTGAAGATTTAGACAGCTAATTGGGCTAAATCACCTTTTTTCGGCCTTGTTAAAAGGGCTTCTGCGAAATATGATATTGATAATCATTTTCAACTAGGAACAAGCGGGAGGATTGAAATGAAAAAAAGTTTATTATTTGTTTACGCAGCAATATTGCTGATGGCCGCCCTTGTGGCCGGCTGCGCCCAATCCCAGGATCCGAAGGGCACCGGGGAAAAGAAAGAAGGTTCCCCGCTGGCGGTTTATTCCGGACGCAAGGAACCCCTCATCAAGCCTGTCCTGGATGCTTTTGAAAAGGACACCGGCATCAAGGTTACCCTTCGTTCAGGGGGAGCCTCTGAATTGGCCAACGCCATAATTGAAGAGCAAAAGTACCCGGGCGCCGACGTATTTATAGCCAATGACGCCGGCACCATGGAAATGTTGAGGCAGAAGGGACTGCTCCAGCCCAATCCTTCACCGGCGCTGAAAGCCGTACCCGAGGATCTGAGAGCGAATGACGGCTCATGGATTGGAGTTTCGGCCAGAACCAGGGTTATCATGTATAATACCAACCTTGTTAAAGAAAGCGATCTGCCGAGATCCATAAAAGACCTGGCTGACCCCAGGTGGAAAAAGCAGGTGGCCATCTCTGCCAGTTCCAATGAGTCGTTGATAGGGCACATAACAGCCCTGAGGCTTTCCATGGGTGATGCGGAAACCGAAAAACTTCTGCGCAGCCTGATGTCAAATCAGGCGCAGTCCCTGAAAGGGCATACCGAAGTAAGAAAAGCCGTTGGTTCCGGCGAGTTTAAGCTGGGGTTGGTTAACCACTATTATTACCACCTGCAGAAACAGGAAGGTTCTCCGGTGGGAGTAATATACCCGGACCAGGGAGAAGGACAAATGGGGGTTCCGGTTAATGTGGCCGGGGCAGCAATTGTTAAGGGATCCAAAAACAGTGAGTCCGCCCGAAAATTCATTGAATACCTTATCAGGCCCCAAACCCAGGAGCTTTTTGCCAAGCTGAATTATGAAATTCCGGTGGTTGAAGGGGTTCCGGCCAATGACGCCAGGAGACTCGACCAGTTCAAGCGGACCCCGGTCAAAATGGAACAACTGGGATCCGAGCTCAACAAAACCATAAACTTGATTGAAAAGGCAGGCCTGCCTTAATAGCGACCCTTAAGCGGCCCCAAGGATATCTGGATTGCGCAGAAGCGCTTTGGAGCTTGAGTATTGAAAACGGTGGTCAATATGACAAAAGAAAATGTTGCAAGCAGCCTGGTGCGGCCTGAGGGCCGCACCAGGCAAAGAATTTTTGCCGTCAAGAAAATATTTTTGCCCGGGTCAGGGCCGCCAGCCGGTATAGTGGCGGCTTCCCTGCTGGTGGCAGCGCTTTCGGCGATCCCCTTTTTATATATTTTACTGAGGGCTTCCCAGGCCTCCCCTGAAATATGGATAAGGTTATGGCGCAGCAGAATTCCCGATCTTCTGGTCAATACCCTGGGGCTAGCCGTGGCGGTTACTGCGGTAACCGTAATTATGTCAGTTCTTTTATCCTATCTGATTATCCGCACCGACCTGCCCGGGAAAAACGTCATGCACTGGCTGATGGCGGTCCCCCTTGCCATCCCGGCGTACATCGGAGCCTTTGCCTATATAACCTTCTTTGGATATAACGGGGCGGCGCAACACCTCCTGGAGGCGGTTTCCGGCCTGCCGCCAGGCGCGGTTAAGCTGCCGTCGATATATAGTTTCGGAGGAACTGTACTGGTGCTGTCGGTTTTTACCTTTCCCTATGTATACCTGCTGGCGGCGGCCGCCCTGAAATCCGGCGGAGGTGATTTGGAGGAGGCCTCCCTTTCCTGTGGGCTCAGCCGGTGGCAAACTTTTTTCAGGGTAACCCTGCCCTTGATGCGACCTTCCCTGGCAGCCGGGGGTATTCTTGTTTTCCTCTATGTTCTGTCGGACTTCGGAACAGTAGCTATGCTCCGCTTTCCCACATTTACCAGCGCCATCTATTTGCAGCTGACGGGAAGATACGACCGGGGAACGGCGGCGGTGCTGAGCGCAGTCCTGCTGTTTATCGCCCTGGCGGTAATATTCATTGAGTGGCGCTGGAGGAGCGGAACAAGATACCATCAAGGGGAAGGCGGCAACCGCCGGCCAGCCCCGGTATCCCTTGGAGCGTGGCGGTACCCGGCGATTTTTTTTGTTATGGCAGTGGTGCTGCTGTCGGTGCTAGCGCCCCTGGGCCTGCTGGGTTTCTGGAGCGCCGCCGGCATCTCCGGCGGCTCGCTTGGCAGCGATTTTTTCCTCTATGCCCGCAACAGCCTGATTACCGCCGCCTCGGCAGCATCAGCATGCATGGCTCTGGCTCTCCCCCTGGTTTTCCTGTCGGTAAGGTACAACAGCCGTCTGGGGAAATACCTTGTAAATATTATTTTCGCCGGGTACGCCCTGCCCGGAGTTATGCTGGCGCTGGGAACCGTGCTGCTGGTGAGCTCCGGTTTTCCCTATCTTTACGGGACAGCCGCTTTACTGGTGATAGCATATATTGCCCGGTTTCTGCCCCAGAGCCTACAGGCCGAAGAATCGGCCCTCGCCCGGGTTAACCCAAGCCTTGAAGAGTCAGCCCGCCTGGCAGGGTACTCCGCCTGGTCGGCCTTTCTCAGGGTAACCCTTCCTTTAATCCGGCCCGGCCTTATTTCAGGCTGGACACTGGTGTTTATAAGCTCAATCAAAGAACTTCCGGCCACTCTTTTGCTGAGGCCTGCGGGCTTTGACACTCTTTCAGTAAGGATATGGATAGAAGCCAGTGAAGGATTTTTTGAACAGGGCGCTCCGGCGGCACTCCTGCTGGTTATGGTTTCGGCCCTGCCACTTAAATTTCTGTTCAGCCGGGATTTGTCCAAAGGAGGTTTCAGACGTGGATCAAATACAGTTTAGCGGTGTTAAAAAGTCATACCGGTCCGGACAGACCGCAGTGGACAACCTGAGCTTTCAGGTTGAAAAAGGTGAAATCTATACCCTTTTGGGGCCCAGCGGCTGTGGAAAAACAACCACCCTGAGGCTTCTGGCAGGGTTCGAAAAGCCGGACGGCGGCCAAATCTCCATTGCGGGAAATGTGATGGCCGGAGCTGGTTACTGGGTACCTCCCGAGAAAAGGGGGGTGGGCATGGTCTTTCAAAACTACGCCCTTTTCCCCCACCTGGATGTGGCAAGAAATGTGGCCTTTGGCCTGAGGAATTCACCACCCTGCGTGAGAGCGGGGAGGGCCAGGGAGTTTATTGATCTTGTAGGCCTTTCGGGATTCGAAAAAAGGTTTCCCCACGAACTTTCCGGCGGGCAGCAGCAGCGGGTGGCCCTGGCAAGGGCTCTCTGCCCGGAGCCGCTGGTCATTCTTCTGGATGAGCCTTTCAGTAATTTGGATGCTGACCTCCGGGAGACCATGCGCGGGGAGCTTAAAAAAATTATCCGCTCCACCGGCGCCACAGCAGTGCTGGTCACCCACGACCAGAAGGACGCCCTGGCCATATCCGACCGTATAATGGTTATGCAGCGGGGATCAATACAGCAGCAGGGAGACCCCAGATCAATCTACCTCAGCCCGGCAAACCAATTTGTGGCCGCCTTCATAGGAAAATCAAATATTATCACCGGCCGCCTGTCGGCGAACTGCCGGTTCATAGAAACGGATATTGGAGAAATACCCATTAATCCGCCCCACTTAAAAGGAAAGAATGGCGCCTTCAGGCTGTCCATCCGGCCGGAAGGTTTTGAGCTGGCAGACGACGGCCCCATTACCGGCAGGATAAATACGGTAAACTATCTGGGCAGTGAGCAGGAGTGCCTGATTGATGTGCCCCCCGATACCCGGGAATCAACCAGACTTCTGGTGAGGGTGGGGCCAGGCATGGACTTGTCCCCAGGCGACCTGGTGCGTATGAAGGTGCTGCCCTGTTTGGTGGCGGTGATAGATAAAAAAACGCCCTGACGGGCGTTGCCGTCTTGCAGACGGCGGAATCCAGGAGCCAGGAGCCAGAATCCAGAATGGTGACAGCCTGCCTTAAAAGCGACCCTCAAGCGACATGCAGTGAGGGGGAGGGGTTTTAGTCCAGGCGGATGTTCCGGAGGCTGTTATCTGGCTCTTGGCGACAGAGCCGTACGGACTGCCGAGCCGGCTGCAGGACGCAGCCGGTAGCCGGAATCGACGCATGGACGCGGCGTTGGAGGCGGTCGGCAGTCCGTTAGGCGACGAGCTTAGAGCCAGTTCAGCCGGAGGATAAGTAGATCGGACTCAAACCCCTCCACCGGCCACAGAGTGACCCAGGAGCGACCCTCAAGCGACCCCGGAGGAACCAGGGCACAACAGGACTTTAGCGCTTTAATACTTTAATATGGTATATACTTTCCTTAACGATAAAAAATGCACCCGGCATGCAAAAAAACAGGAAAAATCAAATCTCAAAGGCCAACAGCAAAAGATTGAAATCCCATAGCCCCGGAGAGTAGCGACTTCATTCTTCCGGGACAATCAAAAATTTTGCGCGCAAAACTTCCGAATGCCGCCTTCAAGGACCGTCCCCGTTGTCTCGCAGATTACCCAGAAAATTAATGTATCATGCGCTAACTCTTGGCTGGTGTTTTTCTTTTTGAGAGCCATTGGACGATAATGAAGTACAAAGGTATTGCTATTTGTAATGGCATTGCATAGTATGGATAAATTTCAAAAGCGAAGTTAAACATTTCCAAGAAGTTATTATACACCAAAATAGAGAAGTTAATTATGAGGATAGACAAGGGTAATATAATTTTCTTGTAATCAATGGCTAAAGCATCGCCAAGTTGCTTCACCACAATGAAATGTAATACTGCAAGTTTTAAAAAGCCTGTTTGTACCCACATTAACACTAAACCGGCTTTTGCAAAATTCTCTCCCGGAATTGAATTGGCCACGACTAAAATTGGAGAGAAAATGTATTGAATCCGATTAGGCGGCAATACCAAGACGGTTAAGAAGATAGCTAAAACAAGCAGAGCGCCTCCAATAAATACACCCCCGAGAAGCGATTTCAGAGGGTTTTTAACAAGCCTGAGCAATGGCAGGAACACCACGGTTTCCATAAAAGGAAAGGAAATAAATGGGACTGCTTCTTTCGCTATCAATCCCAAACCATGATCAAGCATCGGCTGCACATGCTTCAAGTTCATTTCAGGCACAGCCATACCAATCAGAATAATTCCTGCCACAAAATAAATTGCCAGAAATGAAAATGCCAAGTGCCAAATTACTTCTATCCCTTGCGCCGTGGCGTAGGCTGCTAAAAGTACCAGGATGGTGCTGCAAACTATTTGAGGGGTATTTGGCAAAATGGTTAAGTGTATTATCTCACCCATGTTGCGGGTTACGAGGGCCGCCAGATGCAGGGAATACAGGGATAATACAATCCTTGCTACGGTGTAGCGACCTTCAGGCTGCTTGCAAAAACTCAGGAAAACCGCATATCCGATCCCGGCAACCCAACCAATTATTCCCGAGATCCACATATCCTGTTCGCTTACACCGAGGACAGGGATTATAATAATAGCGGTTCCAATTATATATACGGCCACCATCATGGTAAAGTTGAAAGTACCGTTCCTGAAGGTCTCCATATAAACCCCATGGGCAGATATTCATAACGGCTCTAGTTTTTACCCGAATGAAATATTTTATCAGTAGTTTTTTTAAAAGCTGATTTCTTTTTCCCGGTCAAACCGGGCCCGTACGTAATGTTCCAGTCCGTATTTCCACTCCGCGCAATCCGGCCTGTCTTTGTTGACAAACATTGCCCGGTAAGCACAGCTTCCCATGCAGATAGGCAGCACTTTGCAGGCCCGGCAGTCCGCATACTCGAAAGGCTCCCAGGTAAGCCAGCCTATTTCGCGCATCCGCTGATCCTTGCCACGTTGCTTAAAGTCAATAATATTACCAATGCGTGCGGGCTTGTCGCCGATTTCGGACCAGCATTTGTACATATCGCCGTCGGGATCCACCACAAAGGCGTTTATTTGGTTGGCTGTACAGGAATGTGCGATACTGGGATAGTAAGGGGTCTGGCCTGTTTTAAAGCCTCTTCGCCTTAAGGTTTCTTGGAGGGTCTGGTTCAATACCGTGAATTCTTCCTTGGTCGCACAGGAATTTTCAATTGATTTGCAGCCTGCCGAATAGGCTGAAACATGGCCCAGTTTGATGGGCATGTCTTTTAGATTATTGGCTTCAAGTATATCCAGGAGTTTTAACACACCGTCCATGTTGGAACGGTCTACGTTGATACGAAGGGCTACTCTCATTTCATTAGCCTTCAACAGCTTAATTCCTTCCAGTATTCTGTCGAAGGTGGGTCCTTTATCAGCTTTCAGCATCCGGCGGCTGTTATGTACATCAGGGGGGCCGTCGAGGGTAATCTGGAAAGCCGTTATCCTGCTGTCTTTCAGTTTCTGCACTATTTCCGGATCGCCGGTCAGCAGGTAGCCGTTGGTAACCATACGGGCATTATAACCCAGCTTGTTCTCCCCGGTGATTGCGATTATTTTCTCTGACAGGTCGAAAATGATATCTTTACCCAAAAGCGGCTCTCCGCCGAACCAGGTGATATTCACGCCTTTTACTGTTTTTGCCGCCCTTTTTATGTAATCAAGCAATTCTTGTTGTACGTTCTCCGGCATGAAAACATTTTGACCATCCCGCTTGTCCTGGTTTTCCCCCGACTGTTCATAGCAATAGGTGCAGGCAAAATTGCAGCGCAGGGTGGGGGCGATGGTGAAACCCAGCCCGCTCCGGTGGTATTTTCTACTGTTATAGGCAAACTTCAATATTTTCAGTTCATCGGTTTGATCCTCCAGGACGAATCCTCCCTGCTTTAACCCGTCGGCAAACTGCTTTGCAGCTATAGGCAGGGTATCGTATTCAAACCGGGGAACATTTAACAATTCTGCGTGGGTCCTCCCCACTTCAACCAGTGAAGTAGTCAGGCTGTTAAAGACCATTAATTTCCCGGAGTCGCCGCTGGGCCAGATAAAGTTGTAAATTGAAGGTTTCATCTGCATTTCAGCTCCCATAGACAAAAAAAGTGCCGGAGGAGGAGAAAAACTCCCCCTCCGGGTCAAAAATGACAGTAAGCTAATCCCGCCGGAAACGGGAAAAGCCATATTTTAACAACTAAAAGATATCATGAACGCAAAAATCTTTGCAACTGCCACCAGCCACGGATTCAAGGCTTTCATCAGTTAATTCGTCCTCGGGATTTACCGGCAGAACCAGATATAACACCTTAGCCGACTCTTCGACTACCTTGATCTCAATTTTTTCGGGGACATTAACGCCTAATTGGGTAAGCGCTTTATGGGGCTTTTCCATCAGGTCTTTCTTGAAGTTTTCGTCTTTCCACGCTTTGCTGATTGCTGCCTTTTCAATTTCTTCGCGTGTCAATATTTTTCCGTTTTCAGCCATTTTATATCACCTCCTTTTTTGTCATAGTCGTAAATGGAAGTACTCCTCTTCCTTTGATCACATTAGTTAATACGTTTAATGAAGCAGTCCATTACAGCTTATAATAAAATATTTTTGAGAGATCATTTCATTTATAAGAGTTCCAGTATTTCTCTGTTCTCAAGGCAAAAGGTTTCAGACGCCGTTCCGAAAACCTTATCAGCGGCGGGTTTGAAAAACCGGCGGCGTGCATTACGATGTGTGTCCCGAAAGGTATCTGTTCCCGAAATTGAGCTTTTAATGCTTCGGCGAGCAATTGTACACCCCGTCCTGTTTTTTGAAGGTCTTCTCTGACAAAAAGAATGTCGTAGTAAAGAGTGTCCGGCGCTGTTAGTCGCGTTATCACCCAGCCGACAATCTCCTCCCGGAGGCACAGCCAAAAGCTGGTAGAAAAGTGAGGGCTAACGGGCTGATCCTTAAAGGGAGACGCATAACCCGGATACCATTTATGTTCCGGCGCTTTCAGCTCTTCGAGTTTCGCCGGTAAAACGTCAGGCCACGGGATTATGGTGTAGGCAGCGGGAAGGTGATATCGATGGGGCCAATTTTCTTTCGATAACGAGAAGATATCAATTTTGCTGATTTCCCTCATTAACTCCGGTTCGCCCCATCCGCACTTGCTGAGAGTACTTTTTATCGCCGAAGTTGAATTCCCATCGTCAACAAAACAAATCTCCGACTTCGTACATCCCTTTTCCCGCAGCTTCCTCTCGGCAAAAAAGAGCAGTTCTTTTCCAAATCCGAGGTTTCGAAAACGCGGCGCCACAAACAAGGAATGGATTATACCGGTTTGACCGCCTCCCATTGCTTCAGCCAGGACAAGTCCCGCCGGATAACCGTAACAGGAAGCCGCCCCGGCAACTATTGAATCCTGATTTTCTTTCCGTAATAAATCACGGAAACGGGGGAAGGCAAACTTTTCATACCGGGTGACATCAGACGAATCAAGATTTTGGATCTTTTCGTTTTCACTCATGTTTATTTGCCTCGTTATTTTTTCTCACTTGTTAATACGTCATGGCAGAATTTCCATTACATGATTTTAGAAATATTTACAGCATTAGACACAAGGCCTAGGAGAGTGTTGCAAAACTATATTAAGAGGTCAACAAAGTACTTATTCGACTACAACCGGAGGCTGTTCAAAAAGCTCCAGATGCAAGGCGCGGCAAGGCTTCAAGCGGAGGCGTACTCCTTGTACGTTGAGCATTGAAGCCGCCGCCGCAACGCCGCAGATGGACTTTTTCAACAGCCTCCTAGGCCAGCTGCCGCTTGGCCAACTCCGCAAACACTCCGCCGGTTTTCATCAAAGCCTGGTAGGAACCTTCCTCGATGATCCTTCCCTTATCCAAAACGATGATCCGGTCGCAGTTTATAACCGTGCTGAGCCGGTGGGCTATGACCACCCGGGTGGCCTTGAGCCCGTCCAGGCTCTGGCTGACTATGGCCTGGGTCTTGTTGTCCAGGGCGCTGGTGGCCTCGTCAAAATATATTATCTTAGGCCTGTTGACAATGGCCCGGGCTATCAGCAGCCGCTGCCTCTGGCCGCCGGACAGGGTGGCCGCCCCTTCGCTGATTACAGTGTGCATGCCCATGGGCATATCCTTTATGTCTTTGTCCAGCCCGGCCATTTTTGCCGCTTCCCAGGCGTCACCAATGGTCAGGTTTGGATTGGATCCCACGATATTGGTTAATATATCCCCGGACAAAAGCTTTCCGTTCTGCAGGACCACTCCCAGCTGCCGGCGCAGCGCGCGGATGTCCACTTTTTCAATGTCATGGCCGCTATAATATATCCGGCCCGATTCGAGTTTTTCAAAACCCAGCATGACCCTGAACAGAGTGGACTTGCCGCTGCCCGAAGACCCCACCAGCCCGATGTACTCGCCATCTTTTATATGCAGGGACACATCGTTCAGGATCAGCGGCCCGTCTTCCTTGTAGCGGAAATGCAGGTGGCTGACCTCGATGGAGCCTGACAACTTACCCGGATCAACCTTTGCCTCATCGTACTCCGGCATTGTCTCCAGTATAGGCCTTGCCCGCTCCAGAAGGGGAATCACCGTGTTCATTCCCATCAGCATTTGCGACAGCACAAGCATGGCTATTAATAAAGTGGTGAACGCCGTATTAAAAGCGATGAACTGGCCCGGGGCCAGGGTGGTTGATGCGGAAGCCGCCACGGCATGAAAAATGACCATGGAGGCAGCCACCTGAAACACTGAGTTGAAGGTTTCCAGCCAGCAGGCGATAATCTGTTTATTGAAGGCAATTTTTCTTTGTCCGCTGAATTCCCTGGACCACTGGTAAAAAGCCCTGCTTTCGGCGCCGGCCACACGAAATTTAGCCACTCCCCCAAAAAACTGCAAGACTAACCCGGAAATTTTATTGGAAATATCAATCACTTGCCGTTCATACCTGATCATCATTCGCCCTGCAAAATACGTTACAGCCATTGCCCCCGCCAATAGAACGACGGCCATGGCAGCCAATTTTGCGTCATAGTAAAAAAGCAGAATCAGGTTAAAACATGAAAATATGCAGGTGAGAATGGTTGTTACGGTGGTTTCCGACACGATCATCCGGATCTGGGCAATGGCCATGGCCCGCATGGCCAGCTCCCCGGAGGTGTAATCCCTGAAAAAGGGCACCGGCAGGCTAAGCAGCCTGTCCCAGACCGCAGCCTGAATGGAACCGTCCATTTTTCCCATTATTCGCTGCATGGCAAAGGATCTGGTCAGCTGAAAAATCATTGCTGCAACGGCGCCGGCCACCAGGAAAAAGGCAACATGCAAAAGCTGGGCCTTTTCTCCCCCGGGAATAACGGTATCAAATACGATTCCCGTGGCAACAGGCACAACCATACCCAGCAGTCCTCCCAGAATCCCCATCAGAGCCACCATCACAAAGTCCTGCCTCCAGCAGTTTTCACGTCCAAAAATCAGAAGGTCGGACAGCCTTATGACTTTATCCGGAAAAGGCCGGTAGAAGGTGAAGGCAAAGGGCTTGACCAGGCGGGCTGTTTCAAAATTGGCCTGTATTTTCACCTGGCGGGCCGCATCATGAATCTCGTACCGTCCCGGGGACAGGGGAATCAGCGCCACCGGCCGGCTGTCGTCCTCCATGTAGGCCAGCAGGGGGCCGTTGTCCTGCCTCCACCACTCCTCTTTCAGAAGCACTTTCCGCAGCCGTATGCGGGACGCCTCGGCTATATCCCCCAGCGGGTCCTTTGAAGAGGCCCTTCTTTCTTTCGGAGGGGGAGCTATTTTTACTTTCATCGACTGACCTATCAGCCGGCAGGCCTCAAGGAGGGGATCGCCGGAAAACTCCTCTCCGGCCGAAGGCGCCATTTCCGGCTGTATTGTAGCCAGTAGCCGGCTCAGAGCATTTTCCATCAACCGGCGGTTATTCTTTGATTTTTCCTGAAAGCGCTGAATTTCCCCCTGTTCCCTTCCCTGGCGGCGATCCAGGGCCGCCCTGACGGCATGGCTGTGAAATTCGGCAAGTTCCTGCAAGGAGCCTTCGGCATCGGCCTTCCCGACCCAAAGCATCCCGCCGGAGGGCACAATGCCAGGCGGCTCAGCCGCGGCGGCACTTTTTGCAAGGATTCCGGCCCAATGGCTGACGGCGTTTATAAAAGCCTCCCTTTGATCCGAGTTAAAAGCCGCCTCCAAAAAACTGGACCAGCTCAACTGCAGCAGGCTGGCGCCGGTAAGGCCTGTGGCCATCAGGCCCAATTCCTGATCACGGCCTTCCGGCCTGATGCCCAAAAGTATGTCTCCCGGCCCCGCTTCAAAAAGAAAGTCCCTCGATCCAACCGCTTCACCGTCAGCAATAAATACGGTAAACACAGTCACCTTTCCACGGTCTACCATCCACAAATGCCCTGGATCGGTCATCAGAAGGGGTTTATTACCCTCCACGGCTATTGCCTTGCCTTCTTTTTGGAACACGTCCGGAACGGTCACAAGATCACTTCCCGGTTAAAAAATTTCTAAAAAACCAACGGCCTCCTAGGCTGTACCGATCAATTCGGCATAATATCCGCCTGTTCTCATCAGTTCTTCGTGACTTCCCCGCTGTATAATTTTTCCTTTTTCCAGGACGATAATTTCGTCGCAATCCCGGATGGCGCTTAGTCGGTGGGCCACAATCACACAGGCGCAGCCCCTGCGCCTGACGCTTTCATCCACCAGTTTCTCTGTCAGGGGGTCCAGGGCGCTGGTGGCCTCATCCATTACCAGTATGGACGGGTTGCCAGCCAGGGCCCTGGCGATTTCAAGCCTCTGCCTCTGCCCGCCGCTAAAATTGCCTCCCCCTTCGTCCAGCATGCTGTCGTAACCGCCCGGCCTGGAAGTGATCTCGTCGTGAATGCAGGCGTCCTTTGCCGCCCGGACAATGTCAAGCTCGGAGCAGGTGTCGTCCCAAAGGGTAATATTGTCCCGGATTGTTCCCTGGAACATGGAAATGTCCTGGTCCACCATGGCCAATGAACCGGTAATCACCACCCGGGGTATGTTTTGCCTGTTTTGCCCGTCGAATAATATCTCACCGGCCCAGGGTTTATACAGGCCTGAGATCATCTTGGCCACGGTGGACTTGCCGCTTCCCGACCCCCCCACCAGAGCAACCCTCTGCCCAGGCTTTAAAGTCAGGTTAAAATCCTCTATCAGGGGCGGGTCCTGCGGGCTGTAACCAAAGCTTACATTCCGAAGCTCAACATAGCCGGCAAGCTTCTTATGCAACCCCGCCTGGCAATCTTCATCTTTATCCGCCCGGGTCTGATTATCAACGGGGTATTTAAGCACATCGTCCAGGCGGTTCATATCAGCCTCTATCTCCTGCAACTGCCCGCCCAGTCCCACCAGCCCGATCACAGGCGTCATAAAGCTGGTCATCAGGCTCTGGAAGGCCACCAGCCCGCCTATGGTCATTCCCCCGTTCAGAATTATAAAGCCGCCCATAACCAGAACCACCGCATTAGTTATTGTGGAGAGGAATAAAGGTATGGCCGAAAGGTACTGGTTGGTGACGCCTATCTGCTGTTCGGCGTTTAACGCCTTGGCCTGGTACCCTGACCACTTGGCGAAAAAATCCGATTCCGACCCGGTGGCCTTCAGGGTTTCAATAACCTGCAGTCCCGACATGGCTGTACCGATAATCTTTCCGCGATCCTGCTGGAGCATCCGGTTCAGGTCCACCCTCTTCTCCGACACATATTTCATATAGAGCATGTTCACCACGGCCACCACCGCCCCCACCAGAGACAGCGGCAGACTGTACTGAACCATAAGGACGAAGTAAAACACAATCATGATCAGGTTAAGGGTATTGGCGGCCATCTGACCGGACAGCAGCATGGCCACTTTATCGTTGCTCTGCATGCGGGAGCTGATATCGCCTGCAAAACGCTGGTTAAAGAACTCCACCGGCAGGCGGAGCACGTGCCACATGAACTGCGCCGAGGTGGTCAGGGCAATTTTTGTCTGGAGTCTTAAGAGATAATATCTTTGTATCCAGGTCAGAATCCCCCGCAGCAGGGCTGTCAGGCCCATTCCCAACAGGAGGGGAACCAGCCAGGTTTGCTTGTTGGCCAGCAATATGTCATCAACGAATATTTTTGAAAACACCGGTATAAGCAGACCGGGGATAACCAGGGCCAGTCCCACCAGGATAACGTAGGTAAGGGCGATTTCCGACCCCTTCAGTCTTTTCTTTAAAGCGGTTACAATACTGGGCTTTTCTCCCCCTTTTAAGAAATCCGGACCAGGCTTGAAGACCATAACAACCCCGGTAAAGGACTGGTCAAATTCCTCTTCCGATACTTTTCTTGGGCCCATTACGGGATCGTTAAGAAATATCTTTCCGTTTTGAAACCCCTCCAACACCAGAAAGTGATTAAAATTCCAGTGAATAATCATGGGAAACTGCATTTCTTTTACCGAGTCGGGCTCTTTCCGGTAACCCTTTGCTTCCAGGCCGTATTTTCTGGCCGCCTTCATAATATTGCTGGCCTTGCTGCCATCACGGGAAACCCCGCAGGCAAGGCGAAGCTCTTCAAGGGGTACGTGCCTCCCCCAGTGCGCCAGGATCATGGCCAGAGATGCCGCTCCGCACTCCACCGCCTCCATCTGCAGTACGGCGGGGACCTTGATCCGTTGTTCCGGCTTTACCTTCATTGCAAATAACCCCCATCCGCCAGCCAATCAATAGATCGATAGAGCTTTCTTAGCCATTGGTATAACCATGCTGATAGGCCGCAGCTCACTCACAGTCACCGTTCCGTTACAAAGCGTGCCGCTGTTTATTTTCAGTGGCGGCCCCTTGGATGAAGACCACTTATAGCCGCTCACGGTGCTCTCGTCTGTAATTACGTCAATGCGCACCTCCAGCGGGGCGCCCTCACCTGAAAGCTTCGACACCAGATCCTTACTCCCCAGGGAGATCATCATTCCCTGGGCGGTGGCGGGATACTCGGAAACCGAAACCACCCTCCCCAGCATGAATCCATACTCTTCCTTCTTAACCGTGCTGGGGCTGATCTGGGCTTCCATTCCCGGCAATATGTTTTTGCCCTCCTCAGCCTTCGCATAAATAATAACTTCCAATTTAACGGTATTTCCCATGCGCTCCAGGCTGACCAGATTTGCCCCCGGCTGAATCAGGTCTCCCTTCCGGGCCTGCACCTCCAGCACCCGGCCATCGACCCTGGAAACAACTGCCGCCTTCAGATTGAGATCGTCCTGCAGCTTTTTGATTTTCTTTTCGGTTTCAGATATATTCATTGCCTTTGTGGTGGCGAACTGTTCCTCCAGGAGCTGAACGTTCAGCTGCGCCTGCTGCAGCTTCGCCTTGTAGGTGATAACGGTTTCCTGCCACTCTCCAGCCGACAGCTTGGCCAGTTCCTCGGCCGCCGCGCGGCTCTCCAGACGGGCCAGATCCAGATCCTTTCTGGCGTTGGTCAGCTCATTTTCGGAAATAACGCCGGTTTCATAAAGACCGGTAAGCTTATTCACGTAATTCTGCCTGTTTTCTTCGTTGATCCTGGCCTGTTCCAGGCTGATCCCAGCCCTTCCGATTTCATACTGCCTTCCCGAGACCGCGCTTTTATAGTTGGCCTCCTCGTACGGTAAAGACGACCTGGCCTCTCTAATCTTCCTGATCAGGTCGTACAGCCCGGATAGCTCCGACCCCGGGTTTTTTTCTCCGCCCGGGCTGAATCCTGACACCTCAAGCTTTTTCAGATGCTCAAGCCCGGTCTTCAGGTCGTTGATCTGCCCAACCAGATCAGGCTGATCGATCCTGGCCACCACGTCACCCCTTTTTACCAGATCGCCCACCGATACCCTTACGTCGGAAATCTGCCCGCCCACGGTATGAGCTATATTGTGCACTCCAAAACTCTTGATAATAATGCCCTGCCCGCTGACCCTGGTGGGAACACTGCCAAAAATGCCCCATAAAAGGGAAGCAGCCAGGATACAGCCAATGGCTATCAGGGCAAACCATGCCCTCGGATTGGTTACCGAAACCAGCTGGTCAAGCTGTTCCGGGGATGAGAGTCTCTCCAGAGACACCTTGCGGAAAATTCCACCACTCAACCGCGCACCTCCTCTCAAAAAAAGCCGGGTTTTTAGATTGACCCTTCAGCCGCAATTTCACTTCTCTCCTGCCCCTCCCGCCCAATTAAAATGGCGGCCGCACAGGTTAACTGAATGTTAATGATGGTGAGAATTGGGTCGATTATAGCGTTAACGGCCAGCAGCAGCACAATGGCAGCCCCTGAGGGCAGGCCCAGGGGGGCCAGGACAATGGCAATCATGGAAAGGGCCACCACGCTGGGAGCTCCCGCCCCGGCAACAGCGGCCAATACTGAAACAAGCAATATGAAAAAATACTGGTCAATGCCTAACTGCATGTTGTAAAGCTGGGCCATAAATACTGCGCCAATGGTGAAGACCACCACCATGCTGTACCGGCAGATGACAATGCTAAGCGGCACCACCAGGTTGATCAGATTTTGGTTCAGGCTGAAATTATCCCTCAGTGTGTCGAAAACCGCAGGCATGGCGGCATAGCTGTTGCGGGTGCCAAAGGCTATAATCAGAGGTTCCCGAAGGTCTCTGAGTGTTTGTATAAACGGCTTTTTTGAGGCTGCGGAAATCACTGCGAACCCCAGCAAAACCAGTGCAAGGCCGGTAATATGGATAATCACCACAAATTTGGTCATGGCCTTAAGAATATCCATGCCGGCCTGGGCGATCTGGCCGGCCAACATGCAGAACAGCCCCAGGGGAAGAACATACATGGCCAGAACAATAGCCTTCTCAAAAGCTTTAAAAACCACCTCGGTGAAGTCCAGCATTTGATCGGCTTTCTCCGAGGGCAATATCCCCAGAGAAAGCCCCAAAACAATGGAAAAAAACAATATCTGCAGGTTTTTTCCCTCGTAAAGGGCATTGAAAATATTGGCCGGAATAATCATTTTCAAAAATTCGTAAAAACCGAAGGACTCCTTTCCTACGGTGTTATTCCCGGGATTGTCCCTCTCAAACTGAATCAGCACCTTCCCCAGTTTGTCCAGGGAATGGGGTTCCAGTTGGCCGGGCTTGCCGGCGACTGCCGCAAACATGCCGATAGAGCTTGTAATCAGCAATCCCAGCAGAAAAACAACAATTATGCGCCTTAAAAAGAAACTTGCCTCCCTGGCCCTGAACAGCCGGCCGAAGCTTGTAATGACAGCGGTGGCCATAATGGGAATAACGCACATGCTTAAAAACGACAGGTAGGCGTCCCCTATGGGAGCCAGCTTGAGAGCCAGGTTCTTGTTAAACATACCCGTCATAATACCGGCAGCCATGCCCAGTATAATTACCCAGGGGTTTTTCAGCAAATCCCGGTTGATAGCAAACCTCTTTCCTGCCGGTGGCGTCATTTTGCCCCTCCGCTGTATTTGTCCAGCAGTTGATCAATCAATAGATCCCGTCTCATAATATCCAGGTACAGGTTAAGCCAGGCCAGGAGCTGCCCGTCTTCCGGCGCCACCGCCAGGGCAATGGGATCGATGCGGTCCTTGATCACAAACAGCCTGGTATAAATAGAAAGCCTTGGATTTTTATCCACTGCATTTTTTAGTTCGAACTCGTCGTAAAAGGCCGCCAGCACCTTTCCCTCCCGTACTGCTTCAATCAGTTCCTCCAGTTGGGCGAAGGCGGTGATTTCAGAATTGGGGAAAAGTATCCCGCCGTACTCGACGTATGAAGTGGCCTTACGCACCCCTATTTTCTGTGAGGAATTAATAATCACGTCCAGCGGCTCCCTGTTCGGGTGCTTTGATTCCAGAGCCGTCAGGGCCAGGCGGTTTACCAGCAGGGCCTGGTGAAAAACCACATAGGGCTGGGTAAAGCGGACCCTCTGGGCTCGTGAAAGGGTTACGCTCAATTTAGAGACGGCTATATCGGCCTGACCGGAAGCCACCCTGTCCACCACCTCGTCAAAGGACCCGGACTGACGGTCAAAAACCGCGTCCACTTCCAGCCACCTTGCTATATCCCGGGCCAGGGTGACATCAATTCCCGCCAGCTGCCCCTGGTCATCGTTATAGAAAAAAGGGGGCCGGTCCTGCCGGTACATGGCCACCATGAGACTGCCCCTTTCTTTAATGCGTCTGATGTCCGGCGGCAGCAGTGAAAGGTCTTTCTCTGTCAGCTTTTTTATGGCCGGCGGCTGTACGGCAGTTTTTGCAGAAACCTCTTCAGTGTCCCTGAGATTTTTTTTGTCCCCCCCGGCAGCGGTTTGGCCGCACCCCGCAGTGAAAACAGCCGCCGCCATATAGACAGCGGCGATGAGCACAAAACAGGTTAACCTTCCTTTGAACATTAAGTACGCCCCCGGGTTCAGGCTGTCAGCCTCTTTTTTATCGTTTAGGAAAGTATATGACGCATTAAAGCATTAAAGCGCTAAAGTCCTGTTGTGCCCTGGTTCCTCCGGGGTCGCTTAAGGGAAGCTCCTGGGTCACTCTGTGGCCGGTGGAGGGGTTTGAGTCCGATCTACTTATCCTCCGGCTGAACTGGCTCTAAGCTCGTCGCCTAACGGACTGCCGACCGCCTCCAACGCCGCATCCATGCGTCGATTCCGGCTACCGGCTGCGTCCTGCAGCCGGTTCGGCAGTCCGTACGGCTCTGTCGCCAAGAG